>Ga0209645_1000999_pt1 | contig 14431 bp, 12 predicted proteins | sample ETNvirenome_6_30_FD_184070 | JGI IMG/M metagenome (GOLD analysis project Ga0209645, IMG submission 184070) | Marine viral communities from the Pacific Ocean - ETNP_6_30 (SPAdes) (version 2) | ecosystem: Environmental > Aquatic > Marine > Oceanic | place: Pacific Ocean | collected 2013-06-19
CTCTCATCAGCCCAAGGCAAACGAACCTGTTCTCTCTCAAAACGCAACACTAAACCCATCAACAAACTCTCTCTCCTTTGTTTTGTGCTAATGAAGGTCTTTATGGGCAAATCTGTGTCCGCTCTCAATTCTGTAGCAAACACACGCTGAAAATGGTTAGCCTCTAACTCTATGACCTCAGGCCGGAACTTGTTATTTAGTCGTTGAATCTCTATAATTTGAGTTCTGAAATCCATCCCCTTGCGTCTCACTACATGCACTACTTCAAGCAGATTACTATCCTCTGGAGGTCTACGTAACACCATCATGACAGTATAATCTGCTGAGCGGTCGGAAGATATTGCTGGGTCCCAACCGATGAAATACTGGCTGTCATCGTCAGGGTCTCGCCTATCCATAAGATGTAGATATGGGTCCTTGCATGCATTGACTATGGCTGACGGGAAAAGGCTGGACATGTCGTCCATTGGCTCACACAGGTACTCACGAGTAAAGGCGACTGCAGGCATATCTTGTCTCCTAGAGTCCAAAGCCTCCAAAGACCACCTCCATGGCCAAAGCGGAGTACCGTCTTCTTTTATGGCTGGGTACGTCTCTACGAGATAACCGTCTCTCGCTTCTAGTTCAGTATACAAATCAGTAGGAGTGAAAGGTGTGCCAACAATGCACAGTTGAGACGTGTGGTGTATGGTTGGTAAAAGAACCTCATAGAACCAAGAGGCTACTCTTTGAAGTTCAGTATCTGTAGTACCCCACAATATGTCGTCAAGCAGAACCAAATCAGGGTGAGCACCACGCACACCACCACCCACCGATTTAGCGTTGATTCTAGAACCGTTGGTGAAACCAAAGAAAGTTTTGGACCAAGCATCCTTGTCTTTCATCTTGGATAGCATGGGGCTAGAGTCTATGAGGTCGTTGAGATTTCTCATGTGACGTATGGATTGGTCTAGGCTGTGACTGAATATCATAGTGTCGAGTTTCGGGGTGAATATGACTTTCCACAACAAGTATCCTAGAAAGAGCGTAGACTTACCGTGGTCACGTGACGCTTTCACGCAATACCTATTGTGACTGGCTAGATTCTCATACCACTTCTTGTGATGGTCTGCTAATTGCCAACCTAGAATCTCCTCGAAGAAGAACTTGAAATCCTTCTTGGCCATCTCCCAATCTATCTCTTCAATGACTTCTGCGGAGATGGTGGGAGCAGGCAATGTCACGCCCCCTTGAGTATACTCCAAGCCAAGTCAATGGGCTCATGCTCTGAAAGTTGCACCTCGTCTGAGGATTGAAAGTCTATGTTACTTGCAGGGTTAGGTTCTTCGGCAGGAGGAGGGGTGAAAAAAGTATGTGGTTGAGCAGGGTCGTAATGGTCCATGCCCCTCTCTTGGGTGACTTGTTGAATGTGCTCGGGATTACCTAGCAAGTAACCAAGCATAGGGTTGATACGCTCGACATCCCCTTTTGCTTCGAGAGTCTTTAAAGCGCTTGTGACACGATTCTTCGCTCTTGGAGATGCGCCTTCTAACGATGAGTTGAATGCAGGATTATCGAGTATGAAATCGAACGGGCTTTGGTCCGGATTAGTAGGTAGTTTCCCTTCTATGTGAGAGTTCGCGTTTGCGTGCACGTCTCTCTTAGCAGCCTCCAAAGCATTTCGTAAAGCCTTGTAGTGGGTCGGTCCTAGTCTGTCCATTTTACCTCCCGCTGTTGCAGCCAGTATATCCTTCCCTCCGAAGAACATCTCGAGAAACTCGCATTCTTCCCGTTTGTATGTCTTCCCTTTAGTGTGTCCTACTTCGGGTAGTATGTAAGACAACTTTGAACCGTCAGGCACATCATCTGCCGTTTCCCCGCTTGTGTCCAAATCCTCTCGGAACTTAATCTCTCCAGCATCGTCTCTCACTGACATTCTGTGACTAGCATAATTGAGAAGTTTTTCTGGGTCAGTTTCTCCATCTGCGATAGCCTCGTTCATGTACTTATCAACATCTTGTGGGCTGTCGCTCTGCATTTGTGTCATCATGGCGGCAGCACGCTTAGCCGCTTTGACATCTAATCCCTCCGTGACATAGAAGGTACTGAGGAAGTCGTTTACTATTCTCTTATCTGCATCTGACATCTCACGATTGGGGTTCATCAACTTACCACGGGTGTGATAATCTAGAACCTTTATTGCATCTTTCTGCATACGTTGCATTCTTTGGAGTTGATTTCTGTATTGGGGGTCTCGCAAACCTGGAATGAAAGAAAGAACATGACTCATGGTGTTTACGAGTGTGTTGAGGAACGGCCCTCGCCCACCTACATCTCCTAATAGTTCAGGGCCGTCGTTGGTGTAGAGAATGTATTGCTCAGGTTTCCTTCCGCCTTTGAAACCCTCACGTTGGCCAGCATCGTGAAGATAATCTCGAGCAAAACCAGGATTCTGTTTTCCTCCAAACCCTGGAGGTAGTTTCGCATTGGGGTTCTGCGCTACCAACCGCCGTAGGCTATTTTGCTGGTCACTCCACATTTCTGCCATTCTCGAGTAATCTTTCGCTCGCTGATAGAAACCAGGGTTTTTGGAAGGGTCTCCTACATGGATGTCATGAGGGTACTCAAATGAGTTATCAGCACCGAATTGCCCAACTGGTCTTACTCCACCACCGGCCAATCTACTAAAGGCACCTCTTGGGTCAATTCTAGGTCTGCTGTGTAGAGTAGGTGGGTTGTTTGGGTCAAGACCACTGACTCGAAGTTTTCTCTTGTTAATCAAGTCATCCCAGTCGTGCAAGAAACCTATATTACCACCTCAAGGCCACCTTGACCGCTTTCACCACACGAGGCTCCACTTTCAAGCGTTCCGCTATAAGCGTCCAGTCACCTAGACTTTGGTCTATTAGGTGTAGGTCCCTAGTTTCTAACGAGAAAGACTTGCATAGAATCTCACAATCTGTATCATCGTCTAAGGAGAATCTTCTACGTGACGGTAGGGACTTGATGATTAATGAGTCCATCCTAGCATCTGCTGATTGCAGGTGTTCCATCAAGTCTGTCAATGTGTCAGACGATGTTTTGAACCCAGGGTCGAAGGTTGGGTCTCTAGGTGGTAATGTAGGAGGCAATGCTTGCGTATAACCCAAATTGCCGGTTATGCGCTGACCGGTACCTGCAGGTTCATCGGCCACCGCAAACTCCCCTGTGGGGACTCTTTGGGAACGCATCGCGCGACCATCAGCGAGAGTACCATTGGGGTCTAAGGATACCACTGGTTTTGGTACGTCTCCAGGCTCGAAGAACTGGAAATCGCTAGCGTCTACGTAATCGGTGTCGTGAGCGTGGGACTGCATGAACTTCTGTTGCAACAACTTGCCTATGGCGAAACCATCGTCGGCTCCTCTTTTCCTCTGTAGCATCCTCTCATATTTTGGATTGGCTGCAATCATCATAGTGAGCATGAGGGCCTCTTGTAGCGTGGTTTTCGCGTTATGATGAGATTTTGCCCCTATTCCACCTTCGCCAATATACCTACCAACATTGATATTAGAAGCATTGACTCTGACATAATCCTCTAACTGTTTCTGCTCATTAGTATTCATCACACCGGAGCCACGACGATTCAACCCTATCACCTCTCTCATGTCGTCTATGAGTTTCTTACTTCTCGTATTACTGCGAGTAGACCTTCTGCCTATAGCCGAGTCGTGTATGGTTTGCATAAGGTTCGACCGAGCGAAATTGAGAATGTCTGCATCGCTGGCTTCTGAACCTCTCCCATTTCTAGTGAGTATGATACGAGCATATGCCAGCCTCGATTGTGCGCTGGCGTAGTCAGTCTCGTGCGAAGGCTGAAACCAAGCAGGGTGCAAACTACCCATCACACTTCTCAAGTGATGAGGTTGCCCGTCTGCTCTACTGTGCCGTGTGCCTCTATCAGCAGAGTCGAATACGTTTTGATTGGAGTAATGGTATTTCCATGGGTTGCTCCTCTCTCCTGTTGCTGGATTAGTGTGAACTACCATGCTTTCTGGTTTGATGTAGTTGCCTTTCCCTAAGGTATGCATTGGCTCGACATTGAATTGGTCAGTAAACATCTTTAGGAAGAGGGGGAGGGCACCAAAGAAGCCACTCTCTGACATGTGTCCGTGCTGTGCGTGGTCTTGCTGACTAGCGTTGTACATGATAAGTTGGTTCTTTTTGTTGCGGATTCTTATCTGCTCCGGTTTGAGTTTATTGATGTTCTCTTGAAACCTAGGTGCATAAGCGTGGCCTTGGAACTCAGGATGTAATGACTTCTCATTATTCACATCTAAGTATGCTTTCTCGGGGTACTTATTCAAATCATTAGTTTGTCTACTATTGAATAACTGTAGAGATTTGTTGAGCATCTCCCTTAACATTCTGCGTAGTTCTGTTGGGTTCTGCGCTGCAGGGTGTCCGGCCTTCTCCAAAGCGTATGCACTGTCTTCAATAATTGCTTTGAGAACATCTCTATTGTCATAGTTAGGGTCTTCGTCAAACCTCTTCAAGGTAGTGGGGTTAATGTGGAAGGGGTTTTCCCCGTCAGGAAAAAACTTAGCCATTTCGCCTGGGGAGAGTGCTCGGTGCATACCACCGGCTTCTCTCGCATGGTCTCCTTGCAGAAGGACGCCACCTCCTTTGAGTATTGTTATGCCTATCACATGTGTCCCCTCCGAGGCAACAAAAGACCCATCGGGTGCGCTCCCCAATATCGGGGGTCGTCGTCAGGGTCTACCTCTGTGGCTCCGGTAGGGTGGCTCGTTGTCTGCCGATGGGAATTAGGACTAGGTCTCTCATCGTCATGCTCGGCATCTTCCAAGCCGGACTTTCTCAACGCGCCTGAACGCAACAGTCTCTTCAACTCTCTAATCAAGAATCTAAACTCTGTTATGTCAGCACCACTAATCTTAGCCTTCGATATAATCCCTTCATATTCTAACAATCTTTCAAACGATGTTAGCACAGAGGCTGCTTGGAAACCTGTCATTCCATCAGTAGGTCCACCTGGTGCTGATATCTGTTGCCCACCAACAGAGCGAGCAACGCCAGGTCGGTTGACTTGTCTACTGCTCGCGGGTGTCAAGTCACTAGCAGTTTGTTGAGGGTGGTCTATCCTAGGCCCTTTAGGTGAAGGTCTCATCACATTCTCATATGCTTGAGCAGAGGGTAATTGATATCCACTGGTGTGTGTAGGAATCTCTCTAGCCATTTGGCTAGTTTCTATATTGGCTTGTACTTTCCTTGGGTCAGGAGTGGCTTCTCTCTTTGTGCCTTTACCGGTGCTTGATTGTCTCCAACCCTTACCTCTACCACCGTGACCTCTACGAACCACATTCTTACCACCGGACCCTTCTGTCCTTTGGGCAATAGTAGCACGAGTCTCAGTATAGCCCTCTGTGTTACGGAATCCTCTAACCCCTCCTCCTTTGTAAGTACGGCTGAGAGCAGTATCTCCCATTTTCGCTCTCCTCCTTCTAGTCTCTTTACCTCTTTGTCTAGTCTTGATAGACTTGATATCATCCGACTTCTTGCGTTTTTTGCTCTCAGTCTTCTTCTTCTTTTTGAGTATGGCATCAAAGTCTATATCGATTGGGTGACCAGTCATGATGTTAGGTCCTCCCATAGCAGACCCACTGCCTGTTTTGGCACCGCTAGCGACATCGAGAGGATAACCGGTGCTACTAACAGGACCAGTCATTTCTGATAACCTCTCATCATTCCTTTGGTCGTCTCCCTCAGGTCGTTTCTTACTTTTAACTCTCACAGCGACGTGTTGCAAACCAGCCAATTTTTTGTGGCGGTCTTCTTTCTCCTTCCTTTTCTTCTCATCAAGTCTTTGCCTACTCTCAGCATCGTCCCTGCCTAGGTTACGGTCTTCCTCCATAAACTCAGGACCCTCTCGGGGGTTGAATCTCATACCTGAGGAACTGCCTGCGTTACCTTCACCAGCCATGTTCACCCTCCGGTATTATAGACACAGTGCTCTCTAAACGATTCAATACTTTAGAGTAAAAAGTAATCAATTCGTTAGGTCCGGCAAACACACTAGAGAAAGAAAGTAACATGTCGCCCACCGCATCGAATACCATTGCGAAGTGGTATCTGTTTTCAAGTACATCCTCAGTATCGTCTTCTATCAGTTTATTGAAGCAATCTTCTAAATCGTGTATCAGTTCCATGTGATAACTTCTGAGATTCGCTATATCGTGATTCATCGGACCTACGGCACCATACCATCTATCCACCAATTCATGCATGAGAGAGAGAAATACTCTCATCTCTTTCCTGTGTATCGGGCGGTCCTCTGTGAGAATGCCCGAAAGTCGTACGTCCTTGCACATCAGTTTGTGGACTGGGACTGGCCAAAACTTGGGAGATGAGGCCCTATCACTGGACATCTACTACATCCTCCTCGTCTTCTTCCAACAACTTAGAACGGATACGAGCCCATACTTCGGGAGACTCTTTAGCGAGTTCGACTTTGAGAATGTTGACTGTGTCAGCCTGGATGTTTTGGTTATTAACTCCCATAGTCTCTGATTGAAACTTAACCATGGTAGTCAGAGTATCTCTGACTTCTTTATGCAGACTGACTATATTTTTGACGTAAGCAGGGTCGTTTCTGTCAGCGTCTTCTAGGAATACATCAAGTTCTCCATTCAACCTCTCCAAATTACTACGCATCATGTCTATCTCTTTACCTGCTTTAATGGAGATGATATTCGCCGCGCTCTTTTGGACTAGTGGTTTGAGGTGGTGTTTCAGATGGTGGTAAACAGTGGACTCACTGCATTGGATTACATCTGCTATTGCTTCGGTGGTCATACCCCCCGAGAAATAAGCCTCTTCTACTTCTGCCCTCTCTGGATGGGTGCAAACTACACACTCACTATTTGAGCCCATGTGGTATTCCCCCATGTGGTTTCGGAAGTGCCTGTCAGTAGTGCCTTCTCTCCACCCTAAGTCCTTGTCTAATTGCTTGGGAATGATGTTACCCGACAGTAAACCTTCCTCTAAACTATCCCTGTCTCCGTGCTGACAGAAAGCACAAGATTGACGAGTAACGCGCCCGCTCACGTATCATGAGGTGGGGTGGGCGCTCTAAGCCCTTTCGTTTGAAGCGGGCGAGAAAAGTGTTAGGTGTACCGATAAGCAAAGACACCATGAATGACATAAACCAAGCAGTGAAAGATGTCTTGACGATGAATCACGTGAGTGAAGAAGAGAAGAGAAGAAGACTATCTATTTGTGACACATGTGAGCACAAAAAAGGCAGTAAATGTAACCTATGTGGCTGTTTCTTGAATTACAAGACTAAACTAACGAATAGCGAATGTCCGTTACTCAAATGGTCAGCCAGTGTCCCCGAGTCTTCGGTAGACTATTCCAGTGAGGAAGGTGGCTCCGAAAAGGAAAGCCATTGAATACATCAATTCGTTTTGGTCCATGTCATAAGCGGAGAATGCTATCAACAAGAAAGCACCCAAGGCGAGACTGATTACTTGAACCATTATCATATCAACCACTGATGATTTTTTGACCATGGTCATGTCATGTAGACCGAACACCAAATCGTTTACTGGGCCCATTACCATATTATCACGTCCTCATACCTAGAGTAGCCCTAAATAGACTACCTACACCACTACCGACGCTTTCCATCATACCTGGGTTGGCCATTGCTGCATTTAATGCTCCACTCATTAGATTCTGCTGTACTGTGTTTAGAATGGCTTGTTGTTGTTGCATTGCTTGGTCTCTTGTCATGGTTGCTGCGTTTTTCAGACTGTTAGACTCCATAGTGACACTGTCTGCAGTAGGGGCGTTTTCAAAAGTGCTGAAATCGAATGACAGATTACCTTCTTCGGTTTCCGCAATACTGACATTCTTCAAGACATCTACTGTTGCTAGAGCACTCACTTTGTAGAGTAGAGATACTAACATTTCCATATTTGGGCCTGCGAGCCACCTATCTACAGGCACGCTTGTCTGAATCAGTGCTGCCATGACTTCCAAATCACTAGGTGGTGCTAACTCAGTGGCTGCATTCAAACCCATCGCCCCCATCATACCTGCCCCTAATTGCTCATAGGGGTTGTACCCAGCCGGAGGTTGATTGCCCCAGCCGGAGGCGAAGCCATTTTGCACAGGTAGAGACTGCTGGTTATTGGGTAAACCAAGCGATAGAGCGCCTGCTGCAGGTGGTTGTGTATTACCGAAACCGAAGTTCATTGTGCCAACTCCTCACTCTCTGCCTGTAAAGGCGGAGGAGCCGTTTGGCTTAACAGTTCCGAGAGACCCATAGTTGCCGCTGGAGTCGGTAAATCCATATTCATAGGAGGAGCACTGATATTAGCGTCAGTTATCATGCGGGTGTTACCACCGCCTTGGAATTGCCTCATGTCAAATACTACTATTGTCTGCTCATTCTCACCCATCGCGTTCTTGAGGCGTACTACTGGTATGTTGTCTTTTTTCAGCATTTCAAAGAATGGCTCATAATGAGCCAATTGAGGAGGGGTGTTGTCTCTAGTTACTAGGCCAGTGACAGGCACAGTCACCATTGATACTCCTTTATTGAGACGAGATTTGAGTGTGGATGTACTAGCACCTTCTTCTTCTTGCTCTGCTCTTTCCCACTTCAATAATAAATGGTATAGGTGGAGATGTTCCGGACAATAAGTCGCTCTCAATTTACGGCCACTAGTGACTCCTTCCCTCGCTTGGAAGGCTACAGGCTGTCCAGTGACTGGGTCTTTGAAGTACAATTCCCACAGGGTTTTCCCTGTATCTTCGTCCTTTATCATTTCATATACGTTGCCTGCTGCTTGGATAAGTTCGTCAACGTCGCACCCTTCAATACAACATCGAGTGGCATCACCAACAAACTGGTACTTACCACCAAACCAATACCTTCGGGGGTCTAAAATGCTCCTCTTCGTTGGAGTGAGTAATTTGTACGCTTGCCTAATGTCTTGTCTCCTAGCCTTTTTGGGATTAGCGTGATTAGAAGGAAAGAAATTGACTTTCGGTATCTGTATGCTTCGTTGCAAAGCAGCATCTTGCATGTATGTCTGTGCTTGGGCGAGACCTTGCAGTTGCGCTAGCGGTACTTGTGAGTTAGCGGCCACTCGGCGCATTTCTTGGCTTGTTTGGCTAGCCAACGGTTGTTGATTATTGGTCATTAAGGGGTTGAATCTGTTCATCATTGTAATCTCACCAACTGAGCATTTCTAGCATACTTTGCTCGACGTTCCAGCCTATCTTCGTGGCCATCATCGATACTCTGCAGGGGATGCCTGCCTTTTGGAGTTTCACCATAGAAGGCCGATAAGGGTCGAAAATAGGGTGTTCTCTCAGTCTTTTTGATTGCCAAAGTATGTTCGCTTTTTCGTCCCACCACAAATCGGCTTTGTTTGCTATTACCCATATTTGAGTGGGGGCGTACTTTCTGCCTTTCCACCATGTCTTCAAACTCCTGTATTTCCAATCCCTCGCGATTAAGGCGTCTACGAGAAACTCCAAACCTCCCACTGCGTCGATGATATCTGCGTTGCCCCCAGTTTTCCCTCGATGGTCTACCATGAATACGACAATCTCTACTTGCCTTTCCACCATATCTTCTATCCATAGATTCCAGAATCGCTGCTGGCCCCCCACATCGGCAGAATGAACTATCCTCTTCTCTCCGTGCCATCTTACTCTCTTTCGCGTAGCCTTGGGAAGAACGTGCCCTCCTCCTATCAAACGAGGGTCGTGGTCGGTTCTTTCCTCTATGTCTTCCATCTCGCCTGGAGTAGTCATGAACCTGTCTAGAGTAGTCTTCCCTACCATTGTCGGCCCATATATCCCCACTCTTCTCGGTTTGAGAAAATTGTACAATTCCTTGCCATATACTATGGCTCCCATCAGTATTGAACCCGTAACGCCGACCATTCAAATCATCACCCGCTTATTGAGTCTATCTTGGCTTGAGCCCAAGAGACAAACCACTCTACGGTCCTGTCCCAAATGCTCATGTCGAATGCCATCTCAACCCAAGAGGTGATGAATACTGCAGCAGTGGTGAATAGTAAAGTGCGAGCCCAGCCCCAACCACGCTCGTAATAGTTGTCTAAGGTGTTTTGCCAGTGCAGGGCCTTCAATGTGGCCTCAGTCGCATCATCGCTAGGAGTATGAAAAAGCCAGCCCATAATCAGTCCTTCTTAGCAAACTTGCCACTCCTGTCACGCACTGAGTGTTTATTATTTTGACTCACAGCGGACGTTCCGCCTAAATCTATACTATTGCCCTTTTTGGCTTTATGAGAAGGGACACTTGGTTCCGCCTCAGCGTCAGAAAGCAGAGCGTCCGCGTCCATGTGAAGCATATCGTTCTCGTTTTGATACTCAAGCATTTGCAACTGCCTCATGAATTGGGCTTCTTGTAATCTCATTTCGACTTCCATCTGCTTGTTAGCCATCGCCTGTTGCATCCCTTGCATCTTACGAGCCCTCTCTCTGTCCATCCTAGCAAATGATGCCCTGTGGTCTAGAGACTGTTGCATTAGCAATTTGTAAAGAACGAAAGACATTCCTTGAAGCGTGAAGGCTGCCATTGCGTAGGTGAACGAATTAGTCCTAACATCTCCGTCTTGTTTTAGCCAAAGCCCAGCATCGAACACTCCAATCGCTGCACCTACTAGTATAGAAACGAAGGTAATTAGACCCAAAACTCTTATCTCATCTGCGTTAGTATCTTGCGGTTGAATTGGAGGCATACTGCTCATAGTCATACTATCTTCCTGTCTTCGGGACTCGGGCATAGCACATATACCTACTGCTGGCAGACTGACCGCCTTCTTGATTTTCTTACCCTTTTCTTCAATAATAAAATAGGACAATTATTGTTACTAAATAGAATAATAATATCAAGAATCACTCGTTGGAACATAAGGTTGCCACTCACCATCATCACCACGAACCTCTATCCCTCTTGGTTGGGATTCCTGTTCCTGTGCAGGCTCAACTGCTTCTGCTTTATTCTCATTAGCATATTGGAAATAGTCCTTGCTCCAATTATCGAATTGTTCTCTAGCAGTGTCTTCGTGTTGTGACATGATGTCATGATAGGACTGCGGTCGTATCCCATGACTAAAACGCTTGTAAGCCTCTCTAGTTTCAGCATCGGCACTGTCGTTCATCGGTATGGCTGCTGCTCTCGCACCCTTACGCATCGCACCTAGTATATTAGTCGCGTATTGTTGATTAGCAGTGGTTACTGCACTCAAACTAGCATCTTCTGTGAAATGAGAACGAGTGTCAGAATGCAACATCAGACGTCCGAAGTCTTGGTGTGACTGTGCAGCCCCCTTGATATCGTCTAGCCTCTCACGTATTTTTATTATCAGATGAGCGTCTCTTAGGTCTCTAGTCTTTTTGTCATCTCCCACAGCGAATAAGGTAGGCATATCACTTTTTTCTACCATTTTCTCTGCGGCTCTGATGACATCTAGGGCTTGCGCGCTAAGTACGTATTGCTGGATATTAGTACCACCTATTTCTCTCATCATACCAATATCTCTACTGTCCTCAATCTTACCTTTGGATAATCTCATGAAGGCATTATCTATCTTAGTAGATATTTTCTGCGAGTTGCTTTTGTTGTTCTTTAGGACATTGTTTATCTCTCTCACTACTTTATCTGCAGCAGATACTGTGTGCATGCCTCTGAAAGTGTCTTGTATCGGATTAGGGTGATGACCCATGTTAGAACCAAAACCGGAATGAACTACAGGAAGTCTGTATTTCGGGTCTAATATGGTCCTGGCTTTCTCTATCAATGTCGCATGCTCCTTAGAATATTTTGGCATGCCGTCCTTGTTTGTCTCTACTATACCAAACTCATCTCTCTTGACTAGTATGCTTTTTAGGGATTGGATTATTGCTCGAGGGTCGATTTCAACCCCCTCTTCCGGTCGTGGGTCTCCTGGTTTCAATTTTAGAGTTTTTCCGGAGAACTTGAACCATCTTGATAGGGGCTCGTCCTCTCTTTCGTTGTAAGGGTCCTTCTCCCCCCTCTCGACTGCTTCCATTCTTTCTATCAGTCGTGTCCTAGCCTTCAACTCCTTTTGGTGGTTAGTCAAAACAGGTTCACCGACATGGTTAGTATTGAAAAGTAAATCTCTTGCTTGGACGTGGTCGCCTCTAGGGATGTCTCTCACATAGACTACTTTGTCTTGTTTGTTTGTGCTATAGAAGCCATGCTCACGCCCACATGAGGGGCAATCAGGTATAATTTTAGGATATCTTCCTTTTTCATCGAAGTATCGACGAGCCTCGTCTGACTGTTTATCTTCTACGCTCTTTGGTATCAAAGAGAGACAATCCGGACATACTGATTTCTGATACGGTATCTTCCATTGGTTCCGATACGGGTCTTGCTCCATTTTACTGTCTATCTTCTCATTGATACCACTGAGTCTAATGAGCGGTAGTGAGTTGGCTGTTTGGTGATAGTCCCAACCATGTCCATCGAAGAAGGAGACTCCTCTGTTTTCTACGTCACCGCCATGCTTTTTAGGTTGCCAAAACTCAGAGTCTTCTAACGACTCTGCCCTTATCCCTCTCCTTCCTGGTCTAGAGGTCTCATGACCCAAGCCGAAATCGGCAGCAGTTCCTACTCTACCTTGAGGTCCCTCGAAGTAAGGCATGAAATGGTCAGAGTTCCCATTAGTTCCCTTTATCTTTTTGAAACCTAAGAATGCCAAGCCCAAACCTGCTAATTGACCAGGACCTCGGAAAAGACCTTCCTCGCCGTATTTCTCTCCTCTAAATGCCGCTTCTATCTCCTCTTCATCCAGATGGGTGGAGTTTAGTATATCAAGCAATAACGATTGCCCTCCGAATATATTTCTACCTCCCACTAGATTTTCTACTCTAGTGTGTATTCTGTGCATCTCCTGTAGGTGGTGGTCTTGGCAAAACTCCCCGTATGGGTTGTAGTTGTCTCCTATACGCTTAGGGGAATGTGTGGCGAACTTGTCACAACCTGAGTGACCGCACCTTACAGGCCCTTCACCCTCATCATCGAACGCATCTTTACCATGAATGTAATTGTCTTGGTGCATACCCTCGTTGTGTTGAGGAGTCCACCAAGAAGGCCATGTGTCATTCCCGTAGTGTTTGTATTCTCTGTGTGCATATATCAATCTCAGAATATCTTCTTGATTGAAACGCCCGTCGGGGTCTAGAGTCTTGCCGGTTATGTCTTCAAAGTTGTCGTTAAGCCAAGCAGGGCCTTTATTCTTGATATTCAACTCATCGTGTTTTATCAACTCCCCTAATTTCCAATCGTTGAATGAGGTAACTTCTGCTTGTGGGTTCATTATTGGATTGAGGAATGTCTCACCAGATACAGTCTCTCCTGGTGACACTAGGAAGTCTTTACCTGTGAAGAGTTTCTTGGCTTTGTCTTGGAGTTGTTTGATTGAGAGGTTTTCATACTCCGGTGGATATTTACCTAATTCTACATCCTTCCTATTCAAGCCAGTCCTGCCAGTTTTGTCAGCCTTTACAGATAGTTCATGCAGTGCTTTCTTATCATCGGGACTGGCAGTCTCCAACCACTTCTTGAGTTTCTCATCAAAACCAGTGTACGGCTTGTCTGGACTCGGCCAAGACCAAGTCGGTGGTATCTCACCATCAGGGTAAATCTGCTTCGCTCTTTCTTGCAGATGTCGCGCGTACGCATCTTCTCCTTCGATTATCTTTCGTACTATGAAGTCCTTGGAGTCTTGACGTTGTATTTGGTCATACTCTTTCTTACTACCGACTACCTTTTGTTTACCATCTTCGTCAGTAGTCCAAAGCCCCTCATGAGTAAACAGAGCCTCTCCTTGAGGAGTGTGTTCCACTAAGTGCTGCAGGCGGTCTCCTACAGGTTGACCCATCTGCCAATCAGCGAGAATCTGAGATAATGGCTTTCTCCACATCGGAGTCATCATATTGGTATAGAAGACACCATCATCACCTATCACCGTCCCATTGCCTCTGTGCTCAATTAGTCTTTTCAGTAAGTGGATATTCCTCTGTTGGTTCATTGCTTCTACACTAAAAGGCACTGGGCTGTAACCTACTCCCCCACAATCATGACAATGACTAGTACCACCACAAGCAACACATTCCGGTTCTTGGGTAGCCAACCAATTTACGTAATTATCAGTAAAGATTCCATCTGAATCTACTACTTCCCAATCACTGGGTATGATACCATGTCTTTTCTGCTCCTCGAAATGCTTTCTCCAACCTTCTTCTCCATCATGACCATGCGCTGTTTTCATGTGGTCGTGAATCCACTTGATAGAGTCAGGATGAGACCACTTAGGTATATGACCCTCAAACCCTTCCATTCCGACCATCTCTAATTTTCTTCTCCCTCCCTCATT
>Ga0209645_1001001_pt1 | contig 14418 bp, 20 predicted proteins | sample ETNvirenome_6_30_FD_184070 | JGI IMG/M metagenome (GOLD analysis project Ga0209645, IMG submission 184070) | Marine viral communities from the Pacific Ocean - ETNP_6_30 (SPAdes) (version 2) | ecosystem: Environmental > Aquatic > Marine > Oceanic | place: Pacific Ocean | collected 2013-06-19
AGAAACTACAGATGCATCAAATGTAGCCTCGCCCGTTATCAAGCTTAAGCGAAATAGCAACACTCCTGCAGATGCTGATTACCTTGGGCAGCTCAAGTTTCAAGGCGAAAATAATGCAAGCCAAAATGTAACTTACGCAAAAATAACCGGAAAGATAGGCTCTGTCACTGACGGTTCTGAGCAGGGCATTATAGAGTTCGCCAACATGAAAAATGGTTCAAGTGGTATCACAGCTCGACTCAGGCACGACTCTTTGCAACTAGTGAATAGCACAAATCTAACAGTTGACGGCGATGTAGGAATCGGAAACACTTCTCCGAACGACGCGCTTGATGTTACTGGCAACGTTCGTATCTCTAATTATATCCGCCTGAATTGCCAGAATACAGTCGACCCTACCGGTACTCCTCCGCTTCTAAATCACGCGCACATATACTCCAAACTAACTAGTGGTGTAGCTGAAATATTTGTACAGGACTCTAACAGTAACGTGACTCAAATCTCTCCGCACAATGCTGAAGGTGAGTGGCAGTATTTTTCTAGAAATACACGAACAGGCAAAGTAGTAAGAATCAACATGGAAAAGATGATTAGAAAACTGGAAGAGATTACTGGTGAATCATTCATGGAAGAGTGGTACGAAGACCCAACAGATACTTAAGGCACCCAAAACCCTGGACCCATTTTATCGTAATCGGGGTGCATAATATGACCTTCTTCTGGAAGATGTGTAAATCCAAAAGCATGACCGAGCTCATGCTCTATTACATAGTCAAGTCTGTAAGAGCCTGGGTTAAAGTAAATTGTTGCTGCCCTAACTCTTCCAAGAGAAACTCTTCTTTTTGTCACAGCAATTGTTGAGCCGTCGTGAAAAGATTGTTTCTTTAAAACAATGAATCCGTCGATAAAGTCTGAATCACACAGATCTCCAATTTTTTCTTGCTGAACGAACGCAACGCTGTATCCTTTTTCAGACCAGTATCTTAATGGCTCTTTCAGATATATCTCTTCAAACTCTGAGCCATAGCAGTTTAGAACTATCGGATCATCTCCTTTCGCCCAACCCCACGGTTTAAATGTCGACTTTTCATAATCATAAACCACTGCAGTGCCGATTGAAAACCCAACTAACAGAGCAGCTGAAAGGGCAATTATCCTACTAAATATTCTCAAGGCTTTCATTAGCAGCCCCAGAGTGCGTAGTTTATCTCTATTTGATCGCCTTCGTCAGGTTCTTTCCCAGGTTCAAATACAACTTCATTTTCTACAGGATCGTACTCGTATCCTTCGGTCACAAGTTGACTATTGACGTATACCTCTACTGTATCTTCCATGACATCAGTCTCGCTCAGAGGAAACGTCCTTCTTGTAGACACAGTCTCGGCCAAGTCTTCCATCTGAATACCCCAATCCGGAGCGCAAAGAGAGTATATTTGCCCACCGTAGTAATTGGTAAATTCATAGTACCCTGCTCCGTGCTGCACATTTCTTGTGTAGGCCCCAAATGTTCCATAACATCCTGACGGATAATCGCCAATAATAGACACTGGGTGGAATTTTCCTGCATCTTTTAGGCCGCTAAAGTGTGTTGTGTAAGAAAACCACCCGGAGGCTGAGTGGTCGGGTTCATCACTAACAAAAATTACAACAAGCGTTGCCTCTTCTCTAAAGAAGTCTCCGCCCGGTCCGGCGTTAAGAGGATCAGAGGTGCTTTCGTAAGCGTACTGCACTCCTTTCTCATTCGCATTTCCGCCGACGCCGATAGTAGAGACAATTGATGCTGCGACTAGTTCTGGCGTTGTTGTTCCTGAATCTATAAACATTCCAGCTTGAAATGAGCCGGAATCTGTTGTTATGAAAGCCATGTGATAATCAGGGCTAGCAGCCAAGAAAACAGTCATAAAGTCGTCAATATGAGAAGCAACAGTTGATTGGATAGCACCCATTGATCCGCTATTGTCAATAACCCATAAGACATCAAGTAAAGGAACTTCTTCTTGCTCAAATTCATCAGTAACCCATCTTTCTACCTCACCATAACCTTCTTGCAACGCCACAACAGATGGGTTTGCTGGGTCGTTGCTTGATATTACAATCTCGCTTAAGTCGATACCTGTGTCTTCTGGAACATAAGACACTAAAAAATCGACCTGATCGCCGGGATCAAGATACCACGGTGGTTCAGGAAGACTTCCAAACTCCATCACAATATCTTCAGGGAGCGTAACCATCTGTGTCACAGAGGACACTTCTAACGGCAAGTTGCCTTCATTACTTATTGTAATCCGCTCTTCGTTGTCGCACCCCATCGATATTGTTCCGTAGTCAAAATCCAAGGGATCAACAAAAATAACCGGTGCGTCACCATTGCCGGCGAGGGGGACGACAACAACCGGCTCTTGCGTATCAGATGAGTATACATGTATTTCTGCTATGTTTTCTTCAAACGTTTCAGGTGTGTATGTTACTGGAATATCAAGAAGTTCACCTGCTCCGAGAGTAAACGCAGGCGTATCAGCAACCGTGTATCTCCCATCATCATCATACAAAAGTGGAGGATCAACATATAGTTCGTCATCCCCCACATTTATAACAGTTAAATTGATAATGCCTGATTCTTTTCCTGATTCCAGATGATCAAAATCTAATGCACCTGGATGAACTAAAATCTCGGCTTCGCGATCAACGACCTTGGCTACCATGTAGTCTGAGCAGCCCGATAAAGCTAACAAAGCAACAAAAAAATAGAAAAACATAAATTTACCCCGCAAAATTAAGTATTATGCGAGCAAATTTGTTTTCCTCAATGTTACACTAAAATTTTATTTATTGTCAAAATTCACGTAGTTTTTTAGTATATTGTCGAGCTTTACAATTGTTGCGTGAACGATTTCTGCATGATCCCACTCACGCATAATAGCATTCTTGTTCTGCCTATAGTCTTTCACTCTCTGGTATCTTTCAATTAAAAATTGTCTAATTCCAATCAGCTCTTTTACTTCTTCTTCACTCATTTGAACTCCTTTTTAGTAATTCTTCTATCAGGCTTAGCGTATGTGCTGGGCTCTCTGTTTTAAATGCGTGACAATTAGCTCTGCTAAGAAGCTCTTCATATAGTTCTCTATCATTGCCTTGCCCTTCACACCTGTCTCCAAAAAAATAAATTTCATCTGAATCAGCAAAATTGCTTAAAACAAATGTTTTATTCCACCCTTCTGGAAATATATCAAAAGAGGTGCTGCCACCTAGCTTAACTGTAAGCCCTTCAAACGTTTCTATATTAAAAAAATTTTCCAGAATGTTTATTCTTATATTGTGTGCATTATCTAACTCTTCCCACAAGGCCCTTTCATTTCTCGAAGCATTTCTCCCAATCGGACACCAGTTTATCATTGAACCTCTGCAATCAATAAAGTTTCCTGTCAGCGGTATTTTCGACGCGTAATCGGAGTTTCTCAGGCGGCACTGAAAACTAGCCAGTTCATAAATAATGTTATTGTATTTTTCCTTACCTAACGCTTCAATCATATGATTTTCGTAAACCATTTCAGGATTTACTTTCCCGCGAGCGTATTTATAGCTTTTTGTCCCATTACAAGGGAAGTAATCAATTTCTACATAATCAACAGGTGACATGTCAAACATGGCACTGCACTGTTGTGTGATATAATTCATGCTCGACCCAGTAACTATTCCTACTTTGAATCCCTTATCTTGTAGTTTTGAAAGCGCAACAGTCATACTGTATTTCATCTTTTCTCTTGGCGGAGTTAGCGTCCCGTCCATGTCAAACAAAGCAATCTTCATGTCTACTCGCTTTCGTGCTGATTAGCATTTGTGACTAAAGAGGAAGAGCTTTGTATTTTTCCGCCGCCGACATTCCAAAGCATATCAATATCTAGCTCTGCACAGACGTCCATCTCAGGCGTATTATTTAGCTTTCTGTCACCGCCGTTTGCAAAAAGTGTAGGCCTAACTACCCTCAAGGATTCGCATACTGTGTCGTCATCGTCTAATGCCTTGACAACTTCTGCAACGCCTTTAAAAGCTCTCAGTATTTCGGCTCGTTCTTCGAAAGGCATAAAAACATAGCCCTTCTTTCTCATCAGCCATTCATCTGAATTAGCTATTACAATAACTTCACCGTGTCTTGAAGCTTCTAATATCATTCTAACATGGCCAATATGCACAGGATCAAACCCACCTGATACAGCAACTGTAGGTGCAGAAGATGGCGCGCAAAGCGGCGTCGGTTTCCTGTCAAACATTTTTTTGTGTATTGTCATCAACTCTTCCAAGAATATCATTTTGATTAATCGTTAAAATAATACCTTGAAAAAGAACTCTGTACACTTTTTTATGGTAAATCTTTGACCTCATCCCGAAACAATCGTCGTCATCGATATCTCTTAAAGTTATTGCGTCAGAGACTAAAAGGCCCACTTCGTACTGGCCAGTGGCTTCATCGTAGCAATATCTATTTCTTAGTATTCCTGAATCAACACGTATCAGGTGTCCTTTTTTTAAATTATAAGGAAACCTGTTTAAAATGTCCCAGAGCTTATCCGACACCTTCGAATGCCCAGGAACCAGAAGTCGCCGGTTGTACGCTGCCTGTTAATATCGGGAAGTTCCCAGCTGGGATGGTCGTTAATCCTGCTAAAAGAGAGAAGTGTGTAGCATCGTTTGTAGCTGACGGCGTAGTGCCCGGGCGATCTGCCATAAAGAATAGCGACTTGCATCTAATCTCAAACGTTTGAACGTGCGCGCTATTGTATGCGCTTGTCGGCGCAGTGTCTGTGTCACTTGAAGCTGAAGTTGGTATTACAAAATGATTGTCAAACACACGCTCCATTCCATGTGAAGCCTCAAATGATGCTGCCGACTTTACTGAGCCATCAGGTAAATACTCGCCTCGCTTGTAAGAGCCTGAGAATGTAAACGCAACTCTGAGCGGTGATCCTCCCATATTATTAATTGTCACAAACTTTGTTACATAAGGGAAGTGAATCTCAACGGGTCTAGCACTGGCGGTGTTTGTATCAGGTGACTTTACTTCATGAACTGCTGAACACGTTACATAAGGTATGCCACTTGTCTGATAGGATGGCACGTGATTTGCGCCTGCTTTGTTCCAATTACTTCCCATTTTGTTTCTCCGTTAACTCAGTTAAATTTTACTAGAGCCGCTATTGATATAATTATCACTCACCTTTGAAGAGTTCAAGATTTTATTTATACCTGCAGAGACTGATATTAGATTTGATATTGTTTTTGTTGACGACTTCATATTCTCGTATAAGTCACAATATTCTTTTAGAGTCAAAGTTATCGTAATTCTTCCGATGGTAAGGTATACCATGTTAGTCATCGGATCAAAGTATGTATTTTCTGTTATTTGCAAAGATCACCCACTCTAAGTGTTTATGTTGGTAACATGCCATTCTTTAAACACGCCATTACACATGACTATATAAAAGTCATTGTGCAGTTTGTGTTTTTTTAGCACGAGACCGACTTCTTTTCTTAGCCGGTGTTGAACTAGTTGACCTTCTTGTATTCTTTTTTGGAGCTGTGGTTTGTTGCGATTCATCGGCGACTTTTTCCTTTTTCTCTGCAAGTTTTGCAGGCTTAACTGATGAATTAAAAACACTCTCTTCAACTGGGTTGAAATTATTTTCATCGCAATGTTGCAGCAGCTGATTGTACGTGGTTATACCTGTTTCTTCTAAAAAACTAGTGAGCGTCATGTTATTTTTTTGAAGCACGTAGTCAAGATTAATTTTAATTCTCATAATCAGTACCCTTTTTATGTAAGTTGTAACTAAACATTACCTCATTAACTATCTTAGTAAAACACTCTGATGCAGCTTCTCCAAAAAATTCTTCAATGTTTTTTGCAATATCATCTGGATGCTTTATGATATCAGCATTGAATTCTGCGTCTATATACTCTAAAAGAGCCGTTAACTGAGTTTCATCCCAGTTAAGGCTCTCTAGAAATTGTGTGTGATAATGTATGTTTTTAAAGACTTCTTTTCCTAGCATTTTTATTCTCGCACATAAACTCACGGACTGCTTCTTGAAATCGCGGGTCAATCGCAATGCGCTTGATCTCTTTCTCATCCAAATTAACGTCATAAAGCTCGGTAACTTCAGAAGCAATCTTTTTCAGAGAAGAAACAAAAACGTTCCTTGCAGTTGAGTGATTCATCTTAAAGCCTTTGTCTTTCATAATGTCTGAAATTTCGTGATATGTTTTACCACACAAGCTTTTAGAGGTTGCGTATCCGTTTTGTGATTTAAATCCCTTGGGCATTGACATGTTTTCTCCTTAATGTTTAATTTTCAGTTATTTAATTTCTGTAACGTTTGTATCTTCTTCTGTTACTTCGTCAATTCCAAAACGAAGTCGAAGAACTAGTTCTTCTCGTTTGCTTAGCGAAGCAAGTGCCTTGACAATGTGAGCTCTGATTGTTTCATTATCGATCATTTCGTCAAGGTCAACTGCCTGTTTATCAGGAATAATCTCAGCGTAAGTCCTATTGCCTTCAGCACCAATTGGCTGGTCAATAGAGCCAACGTTCCGTGCTTTAATAGAATCTAGCGCTCGCTGAACGTGCTTGACAGAAAGATTAAGAATGTCGCTGATCTCTTCTGGCGTAGGATCTACACCAAACTCTTCATTGTACTCTTTAGTAATCGCATAGATTTTTCTTGCGTTAGAAAGTGTATGCGATGGAATCTTAAGAATTGTATTGCTGCTAGTAAGATGGCGAACAACTGCTTGCTTAATCCACCAGCATGCATAAGTAGAAAACTTAAAGCCGCGGCGCCAGTCAAACTTCTCAACAGCTCTAATCAAACCCATGTTTGACTCTTGAATCAAATCTTCTAGGCTCGACCCGTATTTAGAATACTTCTTTGCAATTGATACCGCCAAGCGCAAATTTGACTGGATCATTAGATCACGTGCAGCCTGATCGCCCTGTTCAATTCGCTTTGCTAGCTTTACTTCTTCGTCTCTTGTCAAAAGTGCATATTGACCAACATCTTTAAAGTAGACGTCCAAATTAGACTTCATATTTTCTCCTTATTAAAATTTAATATGTAATGTTTATTTTTTAATCTCTAATATTATACCACGCTTTTTTTATCGTTGCACGCGCGCGTTTCTGTGCTCTAACTCTCTAATCACGTAGCAAAAGTAAACTTCAAGATCTTTTGCATCTTCCTTGACCCTTTTGCGTTTATTAATCTTCCCTCGAATTTCAATAAAATGTTGCTTGAGCTCTTCGATGGATAGCTTAGCCAGGTCATCACTAGAAAACGTGTTCATTATTACTCCATGTTTATATACTAATAATAATCACGATGTGAAAAAAGTACAACACTAAAAGATAATTTTTTTGCCTCTTAGCGTAATTTTTTTCTTGTTATAGGTGTCAATACCAACCGTCTTTACACCAGGCAGTCGCTTCATCATCTTGCTTAAATCTCTTAAGCTTCCGTAAATCTCATCTGTTCTGGGCAAAAACTTTATGCTTAAAGTCAAAAGAGCGTCTCCGTCCATAAATCTAGCAACTTTTTCTTTCTGCCCTACGACTGCAACTGTAGGTAGAATTCTAATTCTTGTCATCAGGTCAGGAACGTGTGTATCTCTCTCTAACTTTACTGTCACAATTGTTGTCACAACTTTCTTCTTTAACTTGTAAAGAGATTCAGATATTAGCTTTAATTCTTTTTTTGATATGTTAAGTGACATTGTGCAACCCCTGATGCCTATAAGTATCTAGCTTAGCTGTGTTTTACTTGTCTCTATCATTGAAGCGCCAACTGAAAGTAGCATGCTAGAAGCAGACGATGCATTTTCAATTGCGCATCTAACCACTTTCTTAGGATCTACAATGCCTAAGTCGTACATATTACCGAGAACATCATTTCTAGAGTCATATCCGGTATTCTTAGCTGACTCAAATACTTTTGTGAGGATCGCCTCAGGGCTCTTGCCACTGTTCACTACGATCTGCTTAAACGGTGCCTCACAAGATCTAGCAACAATATTGATTCCAGCGCAAACATTGGGATCTTTTTCTTTTCTTGCCATGGACCTTAAAATCTTGCTAGCCTTTGCCAGTGCAACTCCGCCCCCTGGGAGAATGCCTTCTTGTAGTGCAGCTCTTGTAGCATTTAAAGCATCATCGACTCTATCGTACCTTTCAATTAGCTCGGACTCTGTTGCTGCACCAACACGTAATATTGCAATTCCCCCGGCCAATTGCTGTAGCCTGTACTTTAGTAACTCTTTCTCTTGATCTTCCAAGCCAGGCTCCAATAGCTTTGTCTTGATAGTCGTCATGCGACTCTGGATAAGATCTTTGTCAACAGCGTTTTCATCGTTTATAAAAAGCGTTTTAGCTCTGTCAACAATCACCCTTTTGCATGTTCCAAAAACAGACATATCAAAACTTTGCATATCATATGAGGAGTTGATTACTTTTCCTCCGACGACAGCTTCTAGATCATTAAGCAGATCATGTCGAGCGCCGCCAAACCCAGGAGACTTGATTGCGCAAATTTGAAGAGAGCCCTTTACTCTATTCAATACTAATCCTTGCATTGCTTCGCCGTCGATATCATTGCCAACAATCAGTACAGGACGACCGGTCTCAAGAATCATTTCTAGAGGTTTCATTAGCTCATGAATTGAATTAAAGTTCCGGTCGGCCATAAGAATAAGCGGGTTATTCATCACGCAAGACATTTTATTTTTATCAGTTACAAAATAGGGTGATAAAAACCCGCGATCAATCTGGTATCCTTCTACGACTGTTAAACTGCTTTTAAATCCCTTTGCCTCTTCTACGATTACATGACCATCTTCTCCGGAAGCCTCGATGGCATCAACAATAAGATTGGCAATATCTTCTTCGCCATTTGCAGAAATCAGAGCAACCTTTCTTAAATCATCTGTGCTTTTAATTTTTTGAGCAGACTTCTCAACGTCCTGAACCACAGCTTCAGTCGCAATCTGCATTCCTTTCTTAAGGCCTACAACATCAAACCCAGCAGATATCATTTTGAGCCCTTCATTGTAGAGTGACTGAGCTAAAACGGTTGCAGTCGTTGTTCCGTCTCCAGCTTCATCTGCTGTTCTCGCAGCAGACTCTTTAATTACTTGCGCACCTAAATTTTCTACTTCGTCTTCAAGATTAATTGCATTTGCAACTGTCACACCGTCTTTTGTTATAATTGGATGTTGGCCCGGGCGTTCAATCAATACAAGTTTACCCTTAGGTCCCATTGTAGTCTTAACAGTGTCCGCTAGCTTATCAATGCCTCTTCGAAGGCCGCTAGTAAGATCTTCACCCTCAACAATAACTCTTTTAATCTCGTTCATTAACTAACCTTTTAATAGTTGTTTACTTCCTCTACCCTCTACTTTTAGATTGAGCATCTCAAGAAGGGTAGAATTAGCTGGAACAATTCTACGTTGCTGAGAAACCACGTTTAATGCAATAAACAAATCTCCCTCTTTTATCATAACTTCATCATTTGATATCAAACCTGACTGTCGCAGGTTTTTTTGAATTGTGTCACTGTAGTACATTATAACCTCTCAAAAGTGTTAACATATTTTTCCCACGTGGCGTCTTTTGTCATAGAGTTGAACTCTAAATCTTCAAAGACTTTTCGTAGTCCAATAAAATTTTTCGGGCCCTTAGAAAGCTCCATGGCAGACATGTCACTTGAAAAATCAACCAGCCTGATTAGATTAATATTTCTTTCAAAGATTTTGCGGTTTTCCTCAATCGACAGTTTGCTTTCTAATTGTTCTCGATTGTTAATTAGCTTAAGCGCAGTTTTGTCACCAACGCCAGGGATTCCAGGAATATTGTCTGTTGCGTCACCGCGGAGAGCTTTCCACATTACATAGTCATAATCAGGAGTTTCAATAAACTTTTTCTTAATAGGGTGGTATATTGATATTGGAAGGCCAAGATTTAAAAGCTGAATAAAATCGCTATCAGACGACACAATTACACAAGAGTCACCTTCTTTTGCATGCTTCACACTTAGCGTGGCAATTGTATCGTCACATTCTAGCTCTGGATGTCTCACAACACTAAATGGCAAATACTCTTTTACAATATTAATGATTGCTGCTTTTTGCCTATGGAAAGATGCACCCTGTGACTTTCTATTAGACTTATAAGTATCGCCTGACAATTGGGTTCTAAACTTAGGATTGCCTTCTAGTACAAAGTAAACACAGTCTGGATTGTGCTTTTCTATTAGAGGTCGGAGGCTTCTAAAAAAGTTATAAATAACATAATGTTCTCCTGACTTGAACCCTGATAGAGATCGATAAATCAGGTTATAGGCATCTAAAAATAATACTTTCATTAGCTTCTCAGTTTTTCAAGATCTTGAGTTTTCATTTTAGCAAAATTTCCGCCACCTAAGTCAACCTTTACTGTTCCGTCAATTCGCTCAGCCTCATCAAAGTTAATGCTCTCTACATGCTGAGAAAGTGAGGGAAACATGGAGATCTGGTCTGGTCCGATATTTTCAGTTGTGATAGTGCTTTTTTCGACACGGTCTTGGACTGTATATTCAAAAACTGAATCTCTGAGGTTTGTCGCACTGTTAATCATTTTATCAATGGCAGCTGTTGCATTTTTAGTCATATAATCTCGCAAAGAAGACGTATCATCAAAAAGATGACCCTTTATTTCTGATATGTCAGCCGTTGTTTTCGCCTTGTCAGGAAGCCTTATAATATATGACTTGGCTTTGCCATCCATCGTTGTTCTAATAATTTCTTCAACTACTTGAATAGGCACAACTCTTGTGCTTTTTTCGCCAATCATGTAGAGGATCTGGCCCACTCTATAATCTTTCATATCAAACGCCCCTTAGGTGTATTTTACATAGATAAATTCTAACACAAAATAAAAATTTTTATAAGTTTGTTAGCAGACTTTTTAAATAACTTCATAGACCTTGTAGTTAAACCTGATGAAGTCATCTGAATAGATACTGTTGACGATATCTAGTCTTTCTTGATTGTAGTACGGCTTCCAATTCTTAGACAGGCCTGACTTGACTTTCTTGAGCAAATCTTTAGAGTGTCTCTCTAGGCCGGCTGTCCATTGAGGGCCGTACTTATAAGTGCCGGCATTTTGATGAACCGGTGTGATTTTAAAGTCGTCAAAGAGGCTGTTTAAGTTTTCAAGCTTATAAACTTTAACATTAATTTTTTCCGGGTCGGGTAGCCAAGATACCTGCGGCATAGAGGGAGAGATGTACAAGTCGTAACCCTCGACAAAGCCCTTTCTGTGCACAGTCCCGGGTTCTACAATGTGTCTGTTTAACAAGCCTCTGACAAAAGAATCGAATGTAACCATATTGTTTTTCGGTACCCAATAAGAGTCTTGAAATCGAGATCTATAAAATTCAAATAATGAGACTAATCTTGAGTATGGGTTTCTGACTACAGTAAATAATTCGTATTTTTTTAATTCATTTTCTGTATAAATGGCACAAATATTCTGGTGACCGTGATTACCACTTTCATTGTCTCCAATATGAACTGCATCTTTTGAAATGCGTGTCCCTATATATTTTTTTCTAACATACTTATGAAAAGGCGCCCACCCTGCTGAAGCTTTTGCCATCGCGTAGTTTACTGAAGTTCCTCCAGTTTTTGGGATGTGTATAAATATGCTACTTTTTTTCATATAGACACCTAAAAAAAATGCTCAACCTATTATACAATAGGTTGAGCACATTTACACGTATTTAGAAGTATTAGCGTCGTTTACCGAATCCGATACCAGGGATCATTGTAGTAACCTGGCCTTTCTTGCTGAAGGTCGGCTTATTGTTGCCGTAAACCCAGTCTGCAGTGAGATTGTATTCTTTCATCATTGCAGCAACTTCTTGATCAACGAGGGACTGAATCTGGCGAGCTTCTTTGAGCTCAGCTGCTTGCTTTGATCTTGTTTCCCGCATCATTCTCTTAGCCCTACGAAGCTCTTGAACCAACTCGGCTTCTGAAATTTCGATAACTTCGTCTGGATCTTCTTCCATGGTTTCGTGCATATACTCATCCATGTCTTCATCCATGTCTTCAGCATGCATTGCACCTTCGTAGTTGTCATGATGACCTTCGCCATAGGTTTCTGAAAGCTGATTACTTCCATATCTAAATTCTGCTTCATCTGCAACATGCGGATCATCATGTAAGCTTCTATTAGAAGCCTCAGATAACATTCCTGATCTGCGTCTTGTTGTGCCGCCCGCCGGAACGCCGGCCAATTGGCAAAGTCTGTCAATATTGATTTTCATGGTCTAATATCCTCCACTCAATTAATTATGGAGCCTCTGGTGTTTTTTCCCTTAAATTGTCCCTTATATTATCTGTAATTTTTCTTCCAGCAGCTACAGCTTCGTTCATAGGCTGGAGCCCTAATACAGCTCGGACTTGGTCATAAATCTCAGATGACAACTTTTGCTTGAGAACAAGCATGTCGGCGTACTGATGCAGATCCATTTCGAGAATTGGGACGGGCTCACCTTCTAAGCCCGGTTCGAATTCACCTGTCTCTCTACTCTCAAAGATATATAAAAGAGAAGGCATTTGTTTATCATTCGGCACCATGACAAAAGGAATCTTTGAGCTGATTCCGTCATCTTGCTCTTCGTACATTATTTCTGGATACCAATCTGTTGTATTCATTTTAATCTCCTAACAGTTTGTATCATACATAAAATATTGTTATATTAAACTATACTTTGAAAATAATTGCAATAGCTGCGGACCTTTTGGAAGTTTTGATAACATCTGCTGAAACCGGCCCATGTGGTTTCTTGTCTTTTGTGCGAAGTCTTGCTTAATAGCATTTGAGATATTTTCGTATTGAGATTCTGCACCTTCAGCTTTAAGCTTGCTAGTAACCACATTAATTTCAGTCTTGCATATGATTCTAACCTCTCTTGATGATTTTGTCACTGGATTGTAGAATGCTGCCTCAGTAAAATCTTCAAAAAAGTCTCTAAACTTTCCAACCTTCTTTACATTTCTTAATTTGTCTCGCAAAGCTTTTAGATCGGATTCTAAAACAACTTCAGATAAATTGTCCGGGTTTCCTGAAGAAAGTGCACCCATCGAAAAAGGGAAAAAGAAAAAATCCATCGGAGTTACGCCAGTTATTCGGCCTCTGTTTAATTTAGCAAAATAATCTGTTTGCGCCATTTTTGTGTACATAGACTCTACTTCTGGCAGTATGTCAACTTGAGCCTGCGCTGAAGCAACAGCAGCACCAGCGACAGCACCTGTTCCAACAGCAGCACCTGCGCCGGCTCCGGGGTTGAGCTTATTATCTACACCAAAAGCGTCCATGAGTTTCGTGGCATATTCCACAGCAGCTGCAATTAACATACAGAATGATTCAGATAAGGGTCCAAAGGCATAGTCAATTGCAAACGCTAGCCATTCGCGAATAGTATCTGCCATTGAAGGTTCTATCTTGTTCGCCCTCATAACTGCATCTGGGTCTTGAAATTTTCTAGCGATTGTATCGTTAGAGATGGCATCTTTCATAAACCCTTGAGTAGGAGTCTTGTTAACGCCGGCTCCTAAGAGTTGATCTCCGAAAAATATAGCCAGGATATTATCAGGTAGAACGTCTTTATTAAGATACTCCTTACACTTTGGCCTGTTTGCCATCCACTCAATTGAGTCTGTAAAGTTCATTTCTACAGAAATTGCTTCTGAAACAATTTGCTCTAACTCAGATTTAGTTAATCTGATTTTCATAATCAGCCTCTCAACATTAACCTTTTAATTCTTTTTCTCAATTCTGTCAAGTCTTGTCTTTCGTTTACTTTAATTGGCGGGGAAGTGTCTTCTTCTTGAAATTCTTCCTCTTCTCCTTCTAAATCTTCAGCAGGTTCATCACCCTCACCGGCATCATCTTCAGCCGGCTCGTCATCAGTGATTACATCTTCTTCTTCTTCGGGTGCCTCATCTTCTCCACCTTCATCTTCAGGAGCCTCGTCCTCTGCTGTGTCGTCTGTTACAGATAGGTTTTGATCGCTTGGGTCCATTGCGTCTGAGCCTTGAAGTGCACCACTAAGAATTTCAGCAAGCTGTTTAAGGAAAACTAGCAAAACTTTTCGCTCAGGATCGTCTAGGCGATCATAGTATGCTGATGCTTGATCTTTTATATTTGTGTCCTTGAGAGATTTTCCAGCGCGAAGATTGTTTATAGCAGATAGAACGCTATCAAAAGAAACTCCAAACTCTGATGCTGATGCCTCTTCATCTGCTTCTTCTTCTTCACCTTCAGCCTCTTCTTCAGCCGGCTCGTCTTCAAGGTCTACTTCCGCATCATCTGCTGGTTCTTCTTC
>Ga0209645_1001002_pt1 | contig 14412 bp, 18 predicted proteins | sample ETNvirenome_6_30_FD_184070 | JGI IMG/M metagenome (GOLD analysis project Ga0209645, IMG submission 184070) | Marine viral communities from the Pacific Ocean - ETNP_6_30 (SPAdes) (version 2) | ecosystem: Environmental > Aquatic > Marine > Oceanic | place: Pacific Ocean | collected 2013-06-19
CATAATAATTAAGTTTTAATAGTTAAACGATTAACCCTTAATTATTACGTGCTGATTTGCACCACGTACACAAAGAGCAATTTCTGAACGGTAGTGGAATACAGCGTTATCTGATCCAACATCACCGTTGTTAGTGTGACCTAAAATACTACCAGTTACCCAGTGCTCCATCTCACGAGAGTAGCCATTAGCTTCCTTGTAGTACATTGCTAGAGCTGGAGCCTTCATTCCGCTACGTGCGTCAGCAACTTGAGTCATTGGGATCATAGCTCCCTGAATAAAGTTAGATGCACCTAGAAGAGTAGGATCGTTAAGAAGCTTCCAATCGTGCTTATGGAAAGTGTATCCACCACGAGTAAACGACTTGAATCCTAGCTTTACAGCCATATCAGCGTCGTTGTTGAATGCTCCGAACTGTCCTGGAAGACCAGCAGTAACTGAAGTAGCTAAACCTGTAGCAAGCATGTCGTCGATAGCTAGATCTTGCTTTCTGTTCACGTACATAGCGTACTCAGAAGGCGCACCTTGCTTATCAAGCTCCATGATAATATCATCAAACTCAGAGAATGAATCAAGTGGGTTTGCGTTAGCGTTAGATACTTGGATACCACGATCTTCGATAGCTGAGAAGTAACCTTCAGATCCAGCAAGATTATCGTCAAGAGCAGCAGCTCCTGATCCATCATTCTTTTCACCGAATAGTAGCATTAACTCACGACGGTCCTCGAAACGAGCACGAGCTTCTTGCTCACCCTTCATGAACCAACGGTACTCACCGCCACCGATGTTAACCCAGCCGATGTTAGTCGCTTGAGATCCATTAACCTCATAACGATCTTTAACGATCATGAATGGGTTAGAGTATCTGCGAACACCTGGCTCGTCAAATGCAGTAGGCTGGTTTGTTCCTTGTGCGTACATGTTACCAAGCTTGATAAGTGTACCACCAGCTGAAGCGTCGATGTCTGTATCTTCTACAGCAGCAGTTCCGTCAAGCTTAATAAGCACAACGTCAGCAGCTGAACCTGTTCCGAATCCACCAGACTTAACGATGAAACGAGCACCAGTAGCTACATCCATAAGAACGTCTTGTGCCTGAACAGCTGAAGTAACAGCTGAATCTGTAATAGTTACGTTAATACCAGAAGCACCAATAGTAGTGTTTCCAGCTGTGTAAGCCAACGTCTTGTGACGACGACCCATTTCCCACCAGTCGATCTGGTCAGATTGTCCACCAGCGTTGATTGCGCCAGTTAGTTTTAGGAATCCTGTAATACCCTGATCACCGTATGTTTCAACGAGATTAGGCATAACGAAGTCCTTAGTTGTTTTGATTAAAGAGTCTACAGTAGTATATGTCTCTGGACTAATACGAAACGCAGCTGGGTTATTACCACCAGCAGCACCGTCTAAAGCAGGAATATCTGTACCTCTTGTAGTTCCAATAGTTGCCATTGTTTCTTAATTTTTAAATTTTGAAAGTCATCTTGTTGGAGTTAGCCCCCATGATGTTTTTTACTTGCTCCGCCAAACTGTTTGTATCATTTTGGTTAGAAGCTTGTGCAGGTGCGCTAGCAGAGACATTAGCCGCTCTGTCAACTAACCCACGTTGCCCATCTCCAAGACCTTGACGATATGCCGAAGCGACGATATTGTCAATGTTATCGATAAGCGTTTGATGAGAATTAAAGGTGTCGTGATCCCAATTTCCATCGTTATCTACGTACCTATCAAAATAATCCTCGATTTTTTGATGTCTGTTTACGAGACTATTTCTGTAATTGTCTCCTACACCAAAGTTGAAGCTTTTACCGTTACCAAGATCAAATTCGAGGCCTTCGAAATCTAATGTTTCACGTTGCATATCCTGCATCCATGATTGGTCAAAGTAATTGTCTTCTGGTTCTGTAGAAGGAGTATCTTGAACTGGAGCAGCGTAAGTATCTCGAATTTCCGTGATTTTGTTACGTGCATCTGCAGCATCAATCTTCAACTGTAAAGCTGAAACCTTTACTTCTTCGTCAGAGTGTTCATCAGCATTGAGCTTGTACTTGGAAGATATAAGAGTGTTAATCTCATTGAAGTTAAGGTCTGGGTAGTTCTGAGAGTATTGAACTCTTATTGCTGTAATATCATCCATTTCGGAAGGATTCAGCGATTGATACCTAAACCAATCTTGAGGATCGCGGCCTGTGTTCTGCACAAACTCTGCAATCTTTTGCACTCTTTCATCCAGTGTACTTTCAGGTTGAGAGAAATCGTCAAATGATCTAACTTCACGCCCTAGCCTTTCGCTTACGTAGTTAAATACTGCGTTCTCAATCTCCTGATCAGAATACTGTTGAATATTATTATTTTCAGTCGACTCTTGATTATCTACAAAATCATCAGTAGTCGCTTGATATTGTCTTTCTTCCTGTACCTCTGGCTGAGGCTCAGGCTGCACATTTTCTACTTGTTCTGGCTGTTCTTGAACAGGTTGCTCAGAAACAGGTTGAGACTCCTGTTGTGGAGCCTCTTCTGTAGATTGTTGTGCGTCTGCCTGCATAGAGGCAGCAAGTTGTTCGGGAGTATCAAAGATCTCCACTTTCTCGAAGTTATCGTTTTCCATTATATTAAATTGTTAATTTCTATTAAGTCGTTTGGATCGGAGAAGTAGATGGACCCCAGTAAGCAATAATCTTACCACTAGCGATATCTATTGTATCCCACTCCCCATAAATAGTAAGGCCTTTAGGGAAGGTAGTTGAAGTAGTAACAAAATTACCCTGACCATCATAATCATCATCAAGACCATCAGTACCAAAAGAACCTCCCCGTCTATTACTAGCTTCAACAGCTTCTAGTTGCGTAAAAGTCACATCTTCGAGCATTGTAATCGCAACAAACACAAATCCCGCTGGGCAAGTTAAATCCTCACCAGTTGTGTCTAGGTGAGCTGATCCATACTGGCCAAAAGCCATTTTATTTACATTTCCTGGGTTTGTAAGTCTAGCCATGTTTTTATCTTATTTATTATCCTTTACCTGATACTGAAGAGTTATCGTTACCAAATACGCCATATTCTATAAGAGTATCTACTTTAGTCGCAATAACCTCATAGTCTTTATCTGGAGCCAGAGGAATAAAAGCAAACTCACCACCACCAATTTTACCAGAAGGGTTGTTACCTTCACTTTCATTTCTTAAGTAAATGTATTGCTCAAGCTCTGTAGCTAAATTTTTAATATAAAGGTAAGCTCTTTCGTTTTTTTCGTTTGCCTTGTATACAAGCAGATCATCTGTATCTGCTGATGTACCTTTTACTTTTGCTCTAATCAAACTTCCAGAATCTACTGCAGCGGAGAATGTTTCAGCAAGAGCTAAAGGAGACGAAAGAACGTCACTACTGTTTACAGTTAAGCCTATCCTTAAATTAGCCATTACGCTTCAAAAATTACCATATATTCAAGAGTGATGTCTGTAGATACGCTAGGCGTAATACAAATATCATTAGCAGCATCATGTGCAGACCAAGGAATAAGAGCCCAGTCTCCAGCATATAGTCTACCGATCTCTTCAGGTGTACCTCCAGAGTCTCCAATAGAGATAGTAAAGTATTCAGTAGCTACTGTGCTTGTGTTTCTTAAGTAAACCTTATGTGCTTTAGCAGCAGTGTAGTCATTACCTTCTAGTAAATTAACTAGAGAAGTAGATGAGTAAGTTCTTCTTGCTACACCAGTAGTTTGATCTAAACCAGTAAGTGTACCAGCTTTCGTTAATGTTGCCGTTGTAGACAACGATAGAGCGTCACCAGTTAAGTCAGCGCTCGAAAGTGTTAATGTTGCAGTAGTTGTTGCCATTTTAATAGTTATTTATATGCAAATATAGGTATTATTTCTTTTTCTTTTTTTTGCGAATCTTGTATCTAGAAACTCTTCCTTTAGTTCTTTTCTCTTTTGCTGCTCTAGCTTTTTCGGATGGAGATAATTCAGACCAAGTGGCTGGTGTTTTAGATGATACGCGAACAGTAGGACGAAAGGTTCTGTCTTTACCGCTGTAACCCTTTTTACCTCTAGGCGTTCTCCATTTTTCCTTAAACCAACGCTTTAGGGCTAATCCTTTCTTGGTTTTGCGAACAGCCATTACTTTTTCTTCTTATTACCCCAGTTAGCAACTCCAACCTTTCGGCACTTAGCTAAAGCCCCAGAAGCGTAAGCAGAAGGCCATACGCTATATCTAGACTTAACCTTATGGTAACAAGCATCTTTCTTAGTGCCAGTCTTACCACCTTTCTTATATTTTTTCTTCTTTATTACTTTAGCCATTATTTCTTAGCATGATCTGCCATCTTAAACTTAGCTTTAGGTATAGCTCCAGGATGAGGTTTGTAATCTCCTTTCATTAAATAGTATCTACCAGACTCTTCCATCCAATGGTAGCCCTTTGGAGGATCGATAGACATCGTCTTGTTCGTTACAGTAAACTTACCGCCTTTTTTATACTTGTTTACTTTCATATCAGCAATTCCATTTTCTTAGCGCCTTGTTTATTCTAGAGTTTGGATCCCTAGCTGTCTTAGCACTCGTTAATCTCTTCTTCATGCCGCTCATTCTAGCGCAAAAAGATTTTCTACGCTTTGCAGCTTTACTGCCCTTCTTTAGCTTAGAAGGCTTCGTTGTAACAGCGGTTTTTAGTTTACTCCCAGGATTTGCTGCACGATAGCGTCTAACACCTTTAGCGGTTAAACCTCCAGACTTAGACTTATCTCCACTCTTAACAGAGAACTTCTTAGGCATTCTACCCTTTCTAGTCTTACCACCCTTTTTGTATTTAGGCTCATCTTTATGTTTGCACTTACACGCTTTCATTAGAAGTCACTCATTATAATTTCGTCAATAGCCTCCTGTACATCATCCTGCGTAACTTCAAGCTGCATCATAATGTTAGCTTGAAATCTTTCCACCTCTTCGCCCTCGTTAAATATAATAACTGTAGGTACTACTACAATCTTATGTTCTTTTTGTAAATCTGGTTCGGAAGCTATGTCTATACGTCTTCCTTCGCAATCACTCAAATCATCAATCCAATCTACACTGTTCGCTGAGTTAAAACTTGCGTTAAACTCAACAACACATACTCCTGAATCTGGTATAGTCATACCAAGAGACGTCATTGCAAACAAACATATGTAGACTAAATTCTTCATTTTAATTTATCTATTTTCTCTTCGATACGATCAAGATCGCTTTTAAGTTCTGACACGTCTTCTTGTGTAGTCATAATAGTCTGACGAATCAATTGATCTTTCATATCAAACTCCATACGAGTAACTTCTGAAGGTGGTGGCTCAGGTAGCTCTTTTGCTAACGCTATATCAGCCTGTAAAGTAAACCACATCCCAATAAGAGCTGCCAGCCCTGCTACACCCATACCTATTGTCTTAAGGTCAAAGGTTACTTTAGTATCTTCTCCAATTTGTTTAGCCATTACAATATCACATAGTTTAGTCCGACAGAGAAATCGTGCCATTCTCGATTCCAATACTTATTGTATTTACCTTCTAAGAACACACCAAGACTCTTATTTAATCTCCACCCAAAGATAAGGCCTGCACCGTAATCTATCCACTGCCCCCCTTCGGTGGTTTCAAAGTACGAAAATTCATCGTCAGTCTCAATGTGGTAAGGCATTACACTCGCCCAGCTATGAACCCAAAACTCTTTAGAGTACTTGTAGTAATCATATCCTACAACCAAAGAATAGTTCCAAACATTTGGGAGTTCGCTTCTCTTCCTAGCTACATAGTCGTCAATTACTTGAGGTATAATAACTTGCTCCCATACATCAACACTATTTGCTACAAGCGTTCCGTCAGGGGCAAAATACTCACCACCCTGCACATTTACAGTATATCCTTCTTGCAATGCAAGACTAGTATAGTGGATGTTATTATTCGACAGCACCCAGTCTTCTAAAGGATTGTAACCGTAAGGCTCTGATATACGTTGAGCCATTCCAATGTTAAAGCTGAGACGATCATTTACATTTAATCTAAGTCTCTGCGATGCTTCGAAATATCTTACATCTGCAAAGCCGTCTTGCAAATACTCAGTCTTTACAATCCAGTTCTTAGCTACATATCTAAGGAAGTAGTCTTGATCTAAAAACTCCCTACCCTGTTGTCTTCTCCAGTCAGCCTCGAATAAGAACTCAAATCCTTTTACTTTACCAATAGTCGCTGCATCACCATAAGACTTTTCTGTTCCATCGTAAAACACGTTAGCACGATTCTCGTATCCAAATCTAGCTATCTTCCTGACACCAGCTGTTATAGAGTAATCAAAAGGAGTCTCTACAACATCTGTCTGAAGTCCATTTGTTACAGAATATATATTGTCGTCAGATACAGAGTTACCACCACTAAACGCTGTGTAGAAAGTAGCATACTTAAATGTCTTCTTTAACGTCTGACCTTTAGCATCAAAAGATGAGCCTAGAATAAACACTACAAGCATTATTGTAGCGTAAATTATAAATTCAATTTTTTTATACCTACGAGTATTTAAGTCTTTTGGTAACATTAGAATTCAAGGCCAAAGTTTAACAACATAAATCTAAACTTGCTGCAATGACCTTTTGTTTTACACTTAGGGCACGGACAGTACGAAAGCTCAAGAACAGTAACTGTTCCTATTCTCAGATTAATTTCATACTTTTCTTTTTTGTTAGTAGCCTTCCAGCTGTTTATCCAATTTATCTTCATGATTCTAAAATTATGCGATTATAAAATTCTAAATCTATATCTTTAATAGGGTTGATAAAATTAACACGACAGTATCTATTAATTTCCTGTCTCTTAGTTTTGCTATTTGTTACGCAAACATTAGCAGCTTGATATTCTGCATTTTTCGTTAGAAGCTTGTCAATTCGCTTCTTTGTTGTTTTGTTTGTTTTGTAACTCATGATTTAATTATTTTTTTAATTATGATTCTTTCGTTGTGTTGAATAACAATCTGATATACGCCATTAGAGAGCTCTGAGAGGTCTATAACTTTATCTGTAGTCCTACCCACTACGATTTGTCCAAATGCGCTGTATACGCTTGTAATAGCCTCAGACGGGGCCTGTATGTTCAAAACACTATTTGTTGGGTTAGGATATACATCATATACATAGTGTATATCGTATACACCTTGAGGCCATCCCTGCTCACAGTAAGAGTAAAGCTCTATACATGTTTCATCCCAGGCAACTTCACAGCAGTAAGGGTCGATGTCTATGATCCAGGCATAGCAACCGTCGTTAAGCCAATATGGTTCACCAGGGCCTGTAATACATCCTGCGTCGTAAAGACAAAGATCTTCACTAGGTGTGTTTGCTAACTCATTGTAATTAAACGCATCTGGATCCATACAGTCAATAATTACTTCAATACACGAGTCCTCTAATTCTGTGTTAGCGTCTGGATTATAGTTAAACGCTTCTGGATTCATGCAACCATATATATAAGGTATGCAGTTCCCGTTGTCTGTGTTGGCGTTAGGATCGTAGTTAAACATAGTAGGATCTGTACAGCCAAACGCAACTTCAATACATTCACCTGCATCAGTAGCAGTAGCATCGTAGTTGAAAGCCGTTGGATCTTGACAGCCTACAATTTCTAATTCATCACATACTCCATCTCCATCAACGTCGTTGTTACACATATTGTCACAGTCGTAATACTGAACAGGATAACTACAGTCTGAATCTGTATTAGCCTCAGAATCATAGTTACAAGCTGATTCGTCTGTACATCCATATACATAAGGAATACACCCATCTCCACAGAAAGGAGTGAAGTGGTATACTGTCCACTCTGGAGTAGAGAAAGGCTGTAGTGCGCTCTGTCCGTTGTTAATGAATGGATTGTCACCCTCCGTGAGAAGCGTGTCTCCGTTTTCATTTAGGATAAGTATAGAGTTATGAAGAGTCTGGAAAGCAAGTTCCTGTGGAGACTGTTGCTGAGTACCAGCTTGGAAGTAGTATACATCAACCTCTTCATCAGAGTCTAGAGTTAACTCCCACGTATGAGAGAACTCTCCAGGTTGCACGCTAAACAGCCATTGCTGATCACCCTGGACCATACCAATAGTAGATGCTCCCCATCCATCACCAGCGTCATCCTCAAGTATAATCTCAAGAGTACAAGGGCTGTCGTAGTCTGCTATAGTAGCAAGGCTATCGTAATTCAAAGCTGTTGGATCTACACACCCCCAAGTATGCAATGTCATACAGGTGTCTTGAATAGTAGCAAGCGGATTGTAGTCTACATAGTCGTCATCCATACAGCCAACCACATCTGGTTCAGGCTCACATGGCTCAGTGAAGATAGGACCAGAATACATAACGATACCGTCCCATTCTTCAAAAGCTAAATCCTCTAACTCCCATAGTACACTGTCGCACGATGTAATAACACATGCTCCGTCTTCTCCGCCTGACGCTGAACCATTCAGTCCATCTCCAAATAGATCGTACAATATCAGCTCAAAGCCCAATGAGACACAAAAGTCGTACGTATATGTAGAGAGCTGATCACCAAAGTTATATTCGTTAACAAGAACCTCGTGATAAGGCTGTCCATTTGATAGGTTTACTAGAGTGAATCCAGTTTCATTAGGCCATGTATCAAGAGTAAGTTCCATAGTTACTAGAGCCTGGTCTTCGTTACACGACACAACATTACAGCTTCCGTTATCTATGTTAGCCCATGGGTTGTAGTTGTTAGCCAACTCATTCATACATCCGAACACAGGGATTTCGCAAGGCTCAAGAGTAAAGTCAACCGTATCTGCAGCTGTGTTAAACTCAAAGTTTGCTTCGTACAATCCGCAGAAGTTCTTTAGTTCATAGTTGCCTTCACCGAACTCACAGCATATACCGTCACCAAAAGTATCACTAATGATGAAGGTGTAATTACCTGCTGGCAAGAACACTGGTGTAGTTAAATATTGATTAGGCTGATACTGTGGACTCGTTACAAGAATGCTATCGTCCTGCATAATTACCCAAGAAGTTTCATTTGGATATTGATCAACTTGTACAGCTACATCTAGCCAACTTCCTTGTCCAAATAGACAAGACGTTAAAAGCCAAAATGCAATGACTAATAAATACGACTTACTTTTCATGTTATGGTAATAGTTATAATTGAAGGTGTAGAATTAGTTAACTGAATTTTTTCTGGAGCGGTGACAGTTATTATCTCTTTACTAGGAGGCGTAAAAGAAATTGTTTCTGATACTTTATTTACTGAAATACTCATTATTCAAAAGCCTCTGCAATATCTGCATTTACAACAAACTTACCTCTAAGTATTGTTCTATGAGTATCTAGACCGCTGGTATTAGGTAGGATGTATTGTAGATCATATCTATAAGATCCAGAAGGAACTTGCGACATTGTAGCTGCAGAAGCTTCAATCGTAACATTACCACTATCGTCAACAGTAGGTACTTCGAAATTTATACCTGAATTAATATTAGATTGCTCTTTTGCTCTACCTTGATTCTTCTTAGCAGCACTTGCAGTACCTATAACTAAGTTAGATGTAGATGTTCTTGATCTTCTGTCAAAAGACTCGGATTTAACCTGCATTAAAAACTCGTACTTACTAGTAGACAATGTTAAAGCAGTCCCTGAAGAATCCTTTAGAGTTAGAGTGAGTGAAAAGCTATCACCCTTTCTGCAGGTGATATTTAAAACATCAGAAGTATCTAAATTTACTGAGCTAGCCATTATTCTTTTAGTATTGCGTTAAGTATTTTGTTTGGACTTTCTGGAAGCTCCTCTCTCTTGCCCTGACGTTGAGATATAAGTTTACTCTGGTCAGCAGTCTGCTTATCCAATCTATCATCCTTTCTGTTTTCTTTAAGGACTTCAATCTTCTCCTTAAACTCTTTGTCATCAGTTTTAAATCCAAGAGTGGCTTGCGCCTTAATCATCTCTATTTCTTTTTTGAACTGATGTCTCATTTGCTCCATCTTCATGTCGATTTCAGCCTGCATTTGCATTTTCTGAGCATCTATCTGAGCTAAAGCCTGCATCTCTGCCATCTTAGCCTGTTGAGACTGTTGAGCAACTTGAGCCTGCATTTGAGCCTGTTGTTCTGAGTTCTGCATAGCCATCTGCTGACGTGCAGCCATTCTCTTCTTTCTTCTTACTATTAGTAGTCGCTCAGCTTGAGTGATGTCTTTTAACTGTCTGATAGCTATTGCATCTTCAAGATCTATCTCTTGCTGTTGCAGAGCCATTTGAATGTTTTGCTCAAGATACATCTTGTCTTTATCATTCATGTCTTTAACTACCACGACACCAAAATTATACATCGGTAAATCACTGAAAGATGTTAGAGCATCCATATTGGTTTCACCAATAGCGTTTTCGTACACTTTATATAATACTGATTCAGAAGGTATAATCTGAAGACATCTAACAACATCTTCACAAACCTGCTTGAATAATATCATAGAAGCATTTGTAATATCGTAAATCGCATTATTACCCGCAGCAATAGCTTGCTGTTGAACGCCAACCAATGCATCACCTTTTGGTGAAGAAGCATCCATCGCTTCGTTGATACCAGTAGTATCTCTAATAAGTCTTAAGTAGTGGTTGTAAAGCCCAATAAGCTCGTTGATATTTCTTATGCTATTACCAATCTCACGAACTGGAGGGTTTTGGAAACCACCTTCTGCATTCTTACTTCTGTAGTAGAACACACCAGTTTGTTCGTAAATATCGTGAAGGTCTAATGGCTGTAACTCACCACCTTTACCTAACTGCACATTTTCAAGCCCCTCAATATCAATGATCAATCCATCTGGCTTAGCCTTAGCGATAGCTTGCTGTATTTTTAAGTGAGTTAACTGAAGCATATCCGCAAAACCAATACAGCTATCAACCATAGACTTAGGCATCATATTTCTAATATTAGTTGCCGTAACTGAATATGAAAGCCTAGCTTTGCTTATATCGTGTATGTTTTTAGGTACATTTTTAGATCTACCGTAGTTGAAGATATATCCACAACCAAGAACATAACTACCGCCATATACAGTAGATATCTCCATTTTATGCGGTCTGCGCTCAAATACACTGTTTTTAGGTTTCTTATAATCGAATCCTTTATAATAAAAACCTGTATTACCGAACTTATTCTCTTTCTCCTCAAAGTTCATGCAGTCAACAGACATAAATTCAAAATCCAAAACATGAACCATGTAGTCATCATATCCGTATGATGTTCTACCTAGCCTGTCATTGTAGTATCTCTTGTCGTATTTACCTGAATCGTTACCGTTCTTTCCTCTAGATCTTTTAGCTATCTCCTGGAAATCCTCCTCTGTCAACTCATCACCAGCAAGTCTCTTTAATTCCTGGATAGATATCTTCTTAATGTGACCAGCATAGATTAAATCCTCAAAATTAGGATCTTCTGTCTTGCTGTGTATAAATGTGCATGGATCGATATATGATACCTTGATACCCTCGTTAGGATCGTTAGACCTCTTAACTACAGACATACCTATAGTAGCCAAGTCATTAACACATCTACGGAATGTATTATCTACAAAATTATTCCACTTTAAAGTAAGCTCTGTACCTAGCTGAGCTGATATCTCACCATCAGTCTTGATGTTTGTGTCAAAAAGAATTTCAGCTTCTTCTGGAGTATCTGGTAACTGATCTGGATCCTGATCTAAAACAATACCTGTTTTCTCTTTTAGTTCCTGCAGTTTTGGTTTTGCCTCTACTTGCTTTAATATCTTTCTCTTCTGTTGATTTTTTTCAGAAGAAGATAGAGGATCTATAGCCTCTAAATTAGGGTAAGGATTAATAGATAAAATCTTGTTTACAGCTATTCTAACAAATTTAGGTAGAATAGGAACTGGAGTATAATCTATATTTAGCAGACTACCATCACCCTTGTTTGGCTGTAAGGAATTTAATAGTTGTTTGTAGATACTTGTGTCCTGAACGCCAGTAGCGTAGTCTCTATCTTTCTCAAAGATTCTGTTCCTTTTACCAACTAAAGACGAGTCATCTGTAGTTTTACCCCACTGGGCTTCGATTGCTTTTGCATATTGGATGCCATACTGCTTACTCTCCTTAACCTCTGTGGGCTGTAGTGGATCAGGGAATCCATGCTTACTTTTTTGATTATTATTATACATCCTTAAGATACGGCATTTCTATTTAGCAAATATAATAAATCATCCGATTACTTGATATCTCCTAAAAAACTGTTTATCATTGAAGTTAGACTTCTTCTTAGTCTTAGTTTTTTGCGCCCCAAGAAGAGCTAATCCAGAACTAATTGTAAGGTCAAACTTTGTTCTATTATCTATCTTATATCCTATCCAGTCCTCTAACGTATTGTTAAAATACATTTTACCAGCCTCTCCTGTTTCTTTATTTATACCGACATATTCATGTATATAAGCTTCTATGGCATGAGCATGAGCCTGTATAATATCCTGAGAGTTTGACGGTATACCTTTAGTCTTAGACTTAGATCCACTAATGCTAGTTAAGTGTTTAGGTCTATCCATTAAGTAACCATCGTAACCTCTTGATTCAAAGTATCTTGCGATACCGTACTTATTGTTCTCAATTAATATAGGGTAGCCATAAAATACAGCCGCCATAAGCACATCCTCATAAAATATTTTAGCTAGAGGAGGTCTAGCTGCATACTCTACAACAAACATGTTTGAGGGGTGCTCTATATGAAACTTGTTATACAAGTGTAAAGCTCCTTTAGAGCCTCTACCATCTACAGTAGCGTCAAGATCGTAGCTATCGACACCGCCAACACCAAAGGCAGAGTGAGGTGCAACTCTTTTCCCGTATTCAGTTTTCTTTTGATTTCTAAATTCAAGTGGTGGCATCCAGGCAACTTTAAATCTACCCTGTGGGTTTGGATTAAATACAACCTCTGTGTCTTTATCCCCGTTCTTCCACATAAAATTACCAGTTACGACTGGATTAGGGAACAGCTCATCGTTATGCTCTATCTGCTCATATATCTGGCCGACATTGAAAACACTGCCTTCAATACTGTCCCTAAACGCTTCATCTTCAGTAAACGGGAATTGACGTATTACCTCGTTAAGTTCTGATGCATCGTTCTTCAAAGAGTCTCTTTCGTTCTTTAGGAACTTCTTAGCGCCCATTGTGATCAACTCATCATCTATACCATTTATAGCTGAATCTGGATCTTCGATTACTGGATTACCGTAAACATCAAAGAATCCTTCTAGGGATTCGTATGCTGGTATAAATAATCTATAGAGGCCAGTTCTAGTCCTCCCATTCGCATTCCTCTCCAAAGGATTCGAGTCCTCCCAAAGGTCCTTGTACTGACTTCCACCTTTGTCCATTGGATTTACGGTGCTTCCTACTAGAGCTTTTCCTACGATTTTTCGCCCTACGATCAAACAAGTCCTCTGAATCCTCCATGCGTCCCTTATGTCTGTTGGTTTTTCCCATTTTCCTGCTTCATCTAAATACAATATGTGTAGCTTTTCACCATCGTATGCGTTGTTAGTTGTGTTTTTCCAATTAATAACAGTGTTTAAAGCCTCACCTTTTTGTGAGGTTTTATTGTTCTTTGTTATTCGTTTTGATGGTTCACGAAAAGCTAGTTCCATACGTGGATTCGTAGTACCATCTTGTATAGGTTTAAAGAAGAAAGGGTAGTGCCTAAACATATACACTACCTTTTTCATAAATATATTCTCTTGAGCGTCCTTACCAGTTTTAGACTGTATACCTAGAAGTTTATCTTTAACTTGCGAAGCTTCATCCACAAGAACAGAAGAACATATATTGGTGTACCCAGAACGACGGCACTTAGTATAAAGCTGACCAATACAACGACTATCAGCCTCACAAGCAGCCATATGCAAAAATATTTCACGCTGGAAGTTAAGATAGTACGGATGTCCAACATCTAGCTTAGTCCATTGTAGGAGCATGTAATGCCTCCCCGTAATATATGTAGGTGTACCGTTGTTATAAAACCAAAAACCTTCACGCCTACGTCTAAACTCCTCCTCGATATACGGATGAAACTTTTCTCTAAACTGCTTTGGCATTTCTGACCACTCATCCATAGAACGAATACGAGACAGTTCCTTCGGCATAGGTAGTCTCTCCCACATCTGCAAAGACTTTGACTTGCTATGTCCGAAAATTTGTTTCTTAGGCGGCCTTTTTGGAAGGCAAATGAGTAGCCCACCGAGTTCGATAATTTCACCCTCCGTACCATTGGGACAAATCTTGATAGCAGGTTCCTCATAATCTTTAACTTCGAGTAGGGTTGACATATCTTATTCTTCCTTAATTGACATGGTGCACTCTGTTAGCAAAACCATACCTGCA
>Ga0209645_1001003_pt1 | contig 14398 bp, 15 predicted proteins | sample ETNvirenome_6_30_FD_184070 | JGI IMG/M metagenome (GOLD analysis project Ga0209645, IMG submission 184070) | Marine viral communities from the Pacific Ocean - ETNP_6_30 (SPAdes) (version 2) | ecosystem: Environmental > Aquatic > Marine > Oceanic | place: Pacific Ocean | collected 2013-06-19
GCTTCCATGCCTCTCTTATAGCCTCTGAGGGTGGATTCGCTAGGCAGGGTGCTAAGTGTATCGTGTTGTGTAACGAAGAAAGTTATGAGCGTGTAGGTGCTAGGTATCTCAGTGCAGCTACAGACATGTCAATGGAAGAAGTGAAAGGTAACTATGCGTTAGCATCCAATAGGTACAAACCTGTACACGATAACATCAAGATCTATGACAGCACAGGTAAAGACATGAACTGGGTTGAGGCTCTTACGAAAGCTTACCAGCCTGACATCTTAGTGCTGGATATGGGTGACAAGTTTGCAACACGTAACTCAGATAAAGCTGACGTGTACTTGAAAGATGCAGCTATCCATGCTAGGAATATATCTAAGCAGTATGGTTGTGCTATCATATGGATGTCACAGTTAAGCGCTGTAGCTGAAGGTAAGGTGTTCGTGGATCAATCAATGATGGAAGGTAGTAAGACAGGTAAGGCAGCAGAGGCTGACCTGATGGTGTTGATCTCTAAGAACCCTCAACAGATAGAAGGACAAGACGAGCAAGACGATGTACGTCACTTGAACATAGCTAAGAATAAGCTACGTGGTGGGTGGCACGGTAAAGTAACGTGTACCTTAGACGGTGAACGTTCTAGATATGGAGCATAGATGAGAAAAGTATTAGACGTAGAGAACAGTATAACCTTACGTAACGGTAAGATATTCAACGATCCGTTTGAATCAGAGAATACGCTTACTCAAGTAGGTGTACTGTGCTTAGATACAGATCAACGAGACATCATTAACTTTGATCATGCAGAGGCTACAACGGAAGACTTCGTAGCTAACAGAGATAAACTACAAGACTTACTTAACAAAACAACACTTCTTATAGGGCATAACTTACAATACGACTTGTCGTGGTTGTGGGCTAGTGGCTTCAAGTATGACGGTGACATCTACGATACTATGCTGGCTGAGTATATCTTGCAGCGTGGACAGAAGGAAGCGCTGAGCTTAGAGCAGTGTGCTTTACGTAGAGAGTTGCAGTACCAGAAGGATGACACCTTAAAGAAGTACTACAAGAAAGGATACAACACTAATGAGATACCTCTGGCTGAGCTTAGCCACTATCTTGATCTTGACTTACGGACTACTGGTGAGTTGTACAAAGCCGCCGAAGCAGACTACAACGATCCTTCCAGCACGTCCTTACATAAAGTCAGAGACATTACCTTCCGCACCTGTAAAACCCTCGCCCGAATGTACATGTCAGGCATCAGGGTGGATCAAAGCACCCTCGAACACGTCCGAACTGAGTTCGAGCAAGAAAAGGCAGACATCGAAGAGCGTCTGTATGGACAAGTGCGAACGCTCATGGGAGCAACGCCCATAAATCTTAACTCACCAGAGCAACTATCCCAGGTTATCTTTAGCCGTAGAATAAATAACAAGAAAGAATGGTCTGACTTATTTGACTACGCTAAGACACCCCAAGACCACAAGGATATTGTAGAAGCTAACAGCAAGCAGATGCTCAAGACTGTAGCACTACACTGCCCTGACTGTAACGGTACAGGTAAGACGTACAAGATTAAGAAGGATGGTACAAAGTACAAGAAGCCTAACGACTGTAAGTCATGTGGTGGTAAAGGGTACAGACTTAAAGAGACTAACGAGTTAGCTGGCTTAGGGTTCAACGCCCCACCAGCACGTAAATGGATTAGCTACAATGGCTTCGCTACAGGAAAGGATAAGTTAGATGCGCTCATTGCCACCGCTAATAACAACGGTATGGAAACTGCCAAGCGATTCCTTGAGGATGTTAAAAGGCTTTCTGCTGTTAGTAGTTATCTCTCTAGTTTTGTGGATGGTATTTCCACCTACACTAAGCACGATGGATTCCTACACGTTAACCTTACCCAGCACATCACTGCCACAGGGCGGTTTAGTGGACGCAACCCCAACATGCAGAACATGCCTCGTGGTGGAACGTTCCCAGTAAAGCGTGTATTCATATCACGCTGGGAGGGTGGACACATCATGGAAGCTGACTTTGCCCAGCTTGAGTTTCGTGCGGCTGCGTTCCTATCGCAAGACAAGGTAGCTATGGAAGAGATTAACACAGGGTTTGACGTACATGCCTATACTGCTAAGGTTATCTCTGATGCAGGACAACCTACAGGCAGACAGGAAGCTAAGTCACACACCTTCGCTCCACTCTTCGGCGCTACAGGATATGGACGTAGTAAGGCAGAGGCTGCATACTATGAGCACTTCAATGAGAAGTACAAAGGTATCGCAGCGTGGCACAAGAAGCTAGGCAATGAAGCTATCAGGTTAAACAAGATCACTAACGTTAGTGGTAGGCAGTACGCTTTCCCTGAGGTTACACGTAGGGATAACGGTACACCGTCACACTTTACGATGATCAAGAACTACCCAGTGCAGGGCTTCGCTACAGGTGATGTAGTACCGCTTGTGCTTATTGAACTTGAAGCTAGACTTGAGAAGTTACAATCATGTGTAGTAAACAGTGTACACGATTCTATTGTTGTTGATGTACACCCAGATGAAAAGGAGTATGTACTTGCTACTATCGACACATTAAACATGGACTTAGACAGATTGATTGAAGAAGCCTACGATATAAAGATGAACGTGCCTCTACTTTTAGAGGCCAAGATAGGCCCGAATTGGCTTGACACGAAGGACGTTTAGTGGTATAACTTAGGCTCTTGACTTTTTTGTAATAGCGTTGAAAGGATAACATAATAATGAACGCAAATGTAGTACCTTTGAAAGTAGACAACATGAACTTAGCAGATGCAATGGGGTTCTCTGCAGCCTCAACAGCATCAAGTAAAGCAACCAGTGATCTGTATCGTATCTCGACTGCAGTAATCCAGGAAGTAGAAGGAAAGAAAGTAGTAGACTCACCAGTGTTTAAACTAAGGCAAGGGGATGATGAGTTCCTTGCACGTAGCTTGGATGTACGCTTCTTTGCTGAGCGTCAACGCTGGCAGAAGTGGGACAGCAGCAGTAACTCTTTCTTACGTACAGTGATGTCCACTAACTTAAACATGGACTTGAAAGATGTACTTGGTGGGTTTAACTTAGGACGTCCGACAGGTTACATCAAAGACTTCAAAGCTCTACCTGCAGATCAGCAGGATTTGATACGCAGTGTAAGCCGTGTAAAAGTACTGATGGGTATGGCACGAGTTAACGGTGCTTTCATTGAGGGTGGTGATGAAGTGGATACGTTTGACGGTATCGAAGTCCCATTCGTGTATGACGTAAAGAACCGTGAGAGTATGCAAGCCATTGATGGTACTATCGCTAAGCTTATGAATAAGCGTCTGTCACCAGTAGAGAACTTGATTACACTTACAGGTTCAGGACGGTCCATGCCTAGTGGAACTAAGTTTGCTGTAGTTGACTCTGACTTAGGTGAGACTGTAGGTTTCGCTGATGGTGACAACGATGTGCTGCAGAACTTCTTATCTTACATTGAGAACAGCAATCAGTATATCTTAAACAAGTGGGAAGAGAATAACGTTGAGCGTATCTCTGCTGAAGACAGTGCTATCGTAGGTAGTATCGTTGACGTGCAGGACTTTGAGTAATCTCATGCAACACGTAGCTGAGATAGCAGTACATTCTTTTCTCAGAGATGTTCTGGATGGTAAGGCTTCTATGTCTGAAGATGTTATCGACAAGGTAGCACAGGACGTTAAGGAAGCTCTTACCAAACAGTTCGTAGCTGATACTGAACCTCGCAAGTTTAAACTCAGGATGTCCAACATTGGGCGTCCTAAGTGTCAGCTTTGGTTTGATAAGAATAATCCTGAAGGTGCTGAGCCTAAGCCAGTATCCTTTAAGATGAACATGGTTATGGGTGACTTAGTAGAGGCTGTATTCAAAGGTCTACTACGAGCAGCCAAGGTAAACTTTGATGACAACGATAAGGTAACACTGAAGTTAGACGAAGACGGTAAAGAGATTAGCGGTGAGTACGACATGATCATGGACGGTAAAGTTGATGATGTCAAGTCTGCATCACCGTGGTCTTTTGAAAACAAGTTCACAGATTATTACAGTCTGAAACAATCCGACAACTTCGGTTACGTTGAACAGCTAGTAGGTTACTCTAAGGCAGCAGACAAAGGTGTAGGCGGCTGGTGGGTAATCAATAAAGCTAATGGTGACTTCAAGTATGTCTCCGCTGCAGAGGCTGACGTTGAGCAAACTATGGCTGACATCAAGGATACCTATGAGTACATCTCACAAGACAAACCTTTTGAGAGATGCTTTGATGCTGAACCTGAAACGTACAGAGGTAAGGCTAGTGGTAACTGGAAGTTAAGCAAGACGTGCGGCTTCTGTGATCACAAGAAGAAGTGCTGGCCTGAGTTACAGGCTCTACCTTCTAAAGTTTACAAAGGAGCTAAGACTCCACCAACAGTAGAGTACGTATCACTTGGCAGTCAGACATAACAAGGGCAGGTATCGTAGCGGCTTAGAGAAAGAAGTCGCTGCGTACCTCAGAGATAAGCAACACAGGGTCAGGTATGAAGTCCTAAAGATAGAGTGGGAAGATCTACGCTATCGGACTTACACGCCTGACTTTGTTTTAGATAACGGTATTATCATTGAAACTAAAGGTATCTTTGATAGTGAAGATAGAAGGAAACACCTAGCTATAAAAGAACAACACCCTGAGCTAGACATACGCTTTGTGTTTAGTAACTCTAAAGCTAAACTATATAAAGGTGCTAAGTCTAAATACTTTGAGTGGTGCGATAAGTACGGCTTCAAGTGGGCACATAGAGTCATACCTTACGACTGGCTGAAGGAAGACGGTAAAGCAATACGTACTAAGAAGATACCATTTAAAGGTGAGAAAAAGGACCAGGATAACAAATGAAGTACTACATAAGAGACAACGAAGTAGCTATAGTACTAAAGCCTCATGCGTTTGATGAGGATGGTGAATGGACAGGTGAACTAAGTACAGGACTTGTTGTTGGTGACAACACAGACATGGATTCAGATACGCTATCTTACATCATACATCTAGCTACACTTATGGCAACGTTCTTAGAAGTAGCACAGGATGATGAGGATTTGTACACTATAGTTGAAGAACGCAGAAATGCACTTATGGGGCTTGACAATCCCTTACAAAACATGTATGAAGAAGTAGAGGGTACGGATGGTAAGGTAGTAAAGCTTACTAAGTACACTAAAACTTTAGGAGAAGCGTAACAATGCACGACTCAGTTAACAAACCAGTCCACTACAATCAGGCTGGTATAGAGTGTATCGAAGCTATACGTGCCATGACAGGTTCTATGAACGGTACAAGTGCTTACATGGCAGGTAATGTATTAAAGTATATGTGGCGTCACGAGTATAAGAATGGGTTGGAAGACTTAGAGAAAGCCAGAGTATATCTGGGTTGGTTGATTGATAACTATAAGGAGAAGCACAAATGAAAAAGTTCAGCGTGACTTTTTTGTTGAAGGTAGATGAAGAAGCTAACATATTGTCAACAGTAGACGATGCACATGTCGAGGATATACATGACTTATTGCACAATACGTTCCACGATATAGATGATATAAAAGTAGATAACTTAGTAGTAAAAGAAAGGTGGTAGTTGTATGATAACCCAAGAAGATATTGATGCGTTCCAACGATTTAATGATGTTGACTACTTGTTTAACGAGTATCAAGACATGGCTGCATCTACTGCTATCTATAAACAAGAGCATCAAGTTATCTACCCTGCGCTGGGCTTAGCTGCAGAGGCAGGTGAGGTAGCCAACAAAGTAAAGAAGATCTTACGTGATAAGAACTTTGATCGTAACGGTATAGCTGATGAGTTAGGTGACTGCTTGTGGTATATCGCAGCGCTGTGCCGTGACTTAAATATAGAGATGTCTGAGGTAGCTAAAGGAAACTTAAAGAAACTAAAAGATCGTCAAAACAGAGGGACACTAAAAGGTAATGGAGACAAACGATAATGGATAACTACCTACCGACTGACTATCAGTCATTCATTCATAAGTCTAGGTACGCTAAGTACTTCGATAACAAAGGGCGTGAGTCGTGGAGCGAAACAGTAGAGCGCTACATGAATAACGTTATACGCCCCAAGGCAGGGCACGATAGCTACGTAGATCAGATACGTGACGCTATATTAAACCTAGACGTTATGCCATCTATGCGAGCTATGATGACTGCTGGTCCTGCTCTAGCCCGTGATAACACTGCAGGGTATAACTGTAGTTACCTACCCGTAGATGACCCTAAGTCCTTCGATGAGGCTATGTTCATCCTTTTGTGTGGTACTGGTGTTGGCTTCAGTGTTGAGCGTCAGTTCATCAGTAAGCTTCCTGAAGTCCCTGAGTTGTTCGACAGTGAGACTACAATCGTTGTCAAAGACAGTAAGGAAGGTTGGGCTAAAGCGTTCCGTCAACTGTTGGCACTCCTCTGGGCTGGTGAGATCCCTCAGTGGGATGTAGGTTTGGTACGTCCTGCAGGGTCTAGACTTAAAACGTTTGGCGGTAGAGCTAGTGGCCCAGCGCCTTTAGTTGAACTGTTTAACTTTGCTATCACTACATTCAAGAACGCACAAGGGCGTAAGCTGTCCAGCATTGAGTGTCACGACTTGATGTGCTTCATTGGTCAGATCGTTGTAGTAGGTGGTGTACGCCGTAGTGCCATGATTAGTTTGTCTAACCTGTCAGATGATCGTATGCGTCACGCTAAGTCAGGACAGTGGTGGGAGACTGCAGCGCACCGTGCGTTAGCGAATAACTCTGTAAGCTACACTGAGAAGCCTGACATGGAAACGTTCATGCGTGAGTGGCAAGCCTTAGTAGAAAGCAAGTCAGGAGAGCGTGGTGTATTCAATCGTCAAGCAAGTAAAGTACAAGCTGCAAAGAATGGTAGACGTGACCCTGACTATGAGTTTGGAACTAATCCATGTAGCGAGATTATCTTGCGTCCGTATCAGTTCTGTAATCTTACGGAAGTTGTTGTACGTGCCACAGACAATATTGAAAACCTGGAAGGAAAGGTACGCATCGCAACAATCCTTGGAACAATCCAGTCGGCCTACACAAAGTTTCCATACTTGCGTAAGGTGTGGAGCAAGAACACCGAAGAGGAGCGTCTGCTGGGTGTGTCGCTTACAGGAATAATGGACAACCCTTTAATGACATCTGAGAATATGGGATTGGAGAAAACTCTTGCACACCTTAGGAGCGTTGCTATATCTACTAATGCTGAATGGGCTGACCGTCTTGGTATACCTGTATCTGCGGCAATTACGTGCGTCAAACCTTCGGGCACGGTATCACAACTGGTGGATTCAGCCTCTGGAATACATGCTCGTCACAGTCCCTATTATATCCGTACTGTCCGTGGTGATAACAAAGATCCACTGACGCAGCTTATGAAGGATCAAGGTATACCTAACGAGCCATGCGTTATGAAGGGTGACACAACTACAGTGTTCAGCTTTCCACAGAAGTCACCAGCAGGTGCAGTAACACGTAACGATATGACAGCTATAGAGCAACTTAATCTTTGGCTAACGTATCAGCGTCACTGGTGTGAGCACAAGCCTAGCGTGACTATCTCAGTACGTGACTCTGAATGGATGCACGTAGGTGCTTTCGTGTATGAGCACTTTGATGAGATGTCAGGTGTGTCTTTCTTGCCACACTCAGATCATACTTACCAGCAAGCTCCATATCAGGATTGCACTAAGGAAGAGTATGAAGTACTATTAGGTTCTATGCCAGAGAAGATTGATTGGAGTAAGCTCTCTGACTATGAACAAGAAGACAACACTGTTGCAATGCAAACTATGGCTTGTACTGGTGATGTGTGTGAAGTAGTAGACTTAACTTAAACCAAACAAAGGAGAAGTAATATGACAGGTATTGAATTTATGGCAGTAGCAACTATCGGTATGGCGGCTATCGGAGAAGCGGTAAGCTTGGCAACGGAGCATGGACCAGCTTTGATTGAGCAAGTTAAAGGCTGGTTTTAGTATGTACGTTTTAGTACTCGTTATGATGTTTGAGGGCCGTGTAAAAGTACAAGCTTTTGATGGCCTGTTTATGGACAGAGGTTCTTGTAATGAGATAGCTGTTCAGATGGAAAACAGATTAGAGAGTACTAAACCTGCACCTGAGGCAAGAGCAAATACATATTGTTTCCAAATACCAGAGAGCGCATAATGTGAACATAGAAGAAGAAGCCAAAAGGCACACGCAAGCTAAGCAGGAAGAGTTCTACGATAAGTTAGTTACCTTATTGCTACCTGCTCAGCGACACATAGCGAGTAGTCTGTATGAGTCACGCATGAAGGATAGATCATTGGAACGTTTAGAAGATTCTATTCTAATGGCTAGACGTGCAGCAGAACAAACAGGACTTAAATAATAAAAAAGGGGGCTGTCGTGGCCCCCTAGTTCTTTTTGTTGTTGGTTAGTTACCTTTTTCTATGTACTTGAAATACTCAATGATAGATTGTAGCTGTAACAAGTCTCTGGGTGTGTAATCATCTATAGGCTTAGGCTCTATACCTTTCTTCTTAAAGTAATCATTCATACTACGAATAGCATTTTCATACTGGGCAGAATCCCTAGCCTTATTAATAGTATCGTACTTCATCTTAGCTAAGTACGACTCTGAAGACATAACGTCCATAGCGTCTTTAACGACAGCTTTCTGGTCCTTTAAAACGTCTTTGATCCTAGCACGTTTATAAGTGTTAGACCCCTCAATAAACCTCTTATCTTCCATCAAACTATTCAAGCGTCTATTCAATGGTGCAGCCATTGTCTCGTTGAATATTCTATCGTACTGAGCTACCTTACTACGGCTGTCCTGCCTAAAGGTTTTCATGTTAGCTAAGCTGTACGCTTTCTCTGTACCTGTCTGACTAGGCATAACACGGATACCGAACATAGTAGCTATAGGATTAGGATCGTACAAGTCACCCTCTCTAGATGCAACTCTAAGTCTTTCGCCTGTGATACCATCTACTTCACCCATAAAAGCTTCAATGATATTGTCGAAGTATCTAGCGGATTGTAACGTAAAGATCTCTGTGCCTTTAGCTTGACGCATATCCTTAACGTAGTCTGTCTCAGTGATAAACCCTACAGCTTTATTAACTGTGTCTAACGGCCTAGTGAAGCCAGCTACGTAACCACCACCACGTTTGTATAACTCAGCAGCTAAACCTGGTCCACCCTCTTCAGAGGCAAACATATCCAGTAGCTTGTACATATCATTACCGAACTGGATGTCTCTAGCGAACTGACCTACACCTAGCTGTTGAATAGCATCTTCAAATGCTTCTTTGGTCACTTGAGGATAGAACCCACGCTCATCAGGTCCAGCAGATTCGCTTCTAACAATCTCGTGGAACAGTCTACCCATAGCTAAAAACTCAGATGCAGGGAAAGCGTTCTTGATGTCTACTCGTGTACCGCCACCTACGTCAATGATGTTGTAATCATCACCACGTTCTTCTTGCTGTGCAGCAAACTCTGCAGCTAAGAATAGACCTGTTGTACCTACAGCGCTACGTGACAGTGCCTCTACAGCTTGTACCTTACCCTCAGGCTGAGCTTTCATAAGTCTAGCTGCGCCAGGCAGTAAGCTTGTTGGCCCCCACTGGTGGGTTGTAGCTATAACGTTATTGAAGAACCTACCAAACGGCATGATAGAACCAATGACAGGTACGTTAGATATGTCTTCTACTAAACGTGCAGCAGAGCTTAGCATCTGGTCATCTGTCGTGTAATCTTTAGAGAAGACCGACTTCATAGTTGTGTCTAAAGCTAAACCTACAACATCCTCATCTATGCTGGATAAGTCACCGCTACGCAACACGTCTTCTAGCTTCATATCTTTCTTGATACGTAAGTGCTTATCTAACTCAGTCATAAACATTTGTGACTTAGTGAATGTATCTTGTGCACGTACACCCGTGATCTCCATAGCACCGTTAGCGTAACGTTCAATGATCTTGTATGACCTTGAGCTAGGATCTATGTTGTATCTATTAGCTGTACGTTCTACACCTGCCCCTACAGTCTCAAACAATAGATCCTTTACTTCTTTATTTTGATCCAAGAAGTCCATGTAAGCTTCTTTGGTAGTAAACGGGTCCATCAAGTTACGCATCTTTTGTGCTTGTATTTGCTTGTACACATTAGCGACACGCTTAGCTTCTCTGCCTTTGGCTGTATTACCTTTCATTACACCGTAGGCATACCAAGCACCACCTGACAAAGCATCCGATACAGACTGACCTAAGTTAAACTGAGCAAAGCCGTACACGTTAGCTGCAGTAGTTGATGTAGACGATACAAGAGTTCTACGCCATACGTTCTGCATATACGCTAGAGGCTTAGGGGTCAGCTTAGTTAAACCAATACCTTCCTCTAAAGTATCACGTACTTCTTTTCTGTTGAGAGCTTGGTTTATAATATCGTTACCAGCTACAATACCTGAGTCTAATATCTTCTTAGACTGTGAGTAAACAGCAAGCTCTGAACCTACACCACTAGCGTGTGAAGCAATCAAGTCAGCTAGACTCATACGAAACTCAGCCATGTCACCCAAGTGATAGCCTGTAGCTTCTCTGAACATCTTAGATATATCTTGGAGTTCATCCTGTGGCATCTCACGGATAACGTTAGTTAAGAAGTCAGCTATCTCTGTACTCTTAGTTACACGGTATCCATCCTTTTTAAACTCGTGTACTAATCCTTTTCTATCGCCTGAACCTAAGAGTATCTCACTCATTAAACCTTCAGGTAAAAGATTACTACCACGTATTTCTTTACCGTCAGCTACTTTAGCAGCCCAGCTTTTATAACCTTCTTTAATCTTTTTAGTTGCAAGCGTCTGTCTCAAAGGATCTACTTGCTTAGCTTTAATACGCTTCTCTAGCTTCATCTGCTCACTAGCTGTACCTAAGCCTGACGATGGGCCAAACTTACCAAAGGCGTACTGTATTCCACCCCCAACGCCGCCCAGCGCTAGTGCCATAGCAGTCTGGCTTTTGCTGAACTTATCTTGTGCGTCTGTAGTTAAGTATATATCTTGAATAGCTACGTCCTGCGTACCAGCAATTACAGCATCAATACCTGTAGTTGTAAGTATAGCTTTACGTGTACCTTCTCGTGCAGCTTTCTCGCCTACTTCCTTGGCGGCACTAGAAGCGGCTCTCATTACAATATCTTTTTTAGCGTTAGCTCGCATAAGGTTTAGTGCAGCTTCAGCACTCTTACCTTTAACACCCTCAGAGGCTAACTTAACAGCTAGATCTTTTGCAGCTTCTTCTGCTGCCTTATTAGCGGCTTGCTTAGTAGCACCACTCTTAGCGGCTCTCATTGCAGCCTCTGATGCAGCTTTCTTAACTAGAGCTTTACTGCTTTTAGTTACACCTAAAGATCCAGCCTTAGCTAAGCCACCAGTAAGTAAGCCTACCCAGTTAGACGGGTCAACGGATGCTGCAAAGATATAATCCTTAACACCATCTACTGCACCGTACACACCATCATTTACAAAGACGTTACCTAACTTATCGTACAGCTTATACGCTTCACCTGCTGCAGCTTTATCAGCGTCAGACCCACGAGTAACAAACATAACTTCACCAGCAGTAGAGACAGTGTTGCTGTTAAACCAACGCATGTGGTCAACAAAGTCTTCTACTAGCTTTTCAGGTTCAGCTTTCTTATACGACACACCTTTGTTGCGTGTCATGTAATTACGTATAGTGTTTATGTTTGACTGCTTATATAAATCTTGCTTCTTTAACTTATGATCATCAGGTACAGAACTTTCAAAAAGAGGCTGTTCCTCTTCTTCTTCGTCTTCTTTAGCTGGGCCATAAAGCTGATCTATAGTAGCGTAACCCATAGGGCTTTCTATGGCGTTGCCTGTCTGATAACCTGTATCACCATACAGATCATCTATTGTAGCGTATCTATTTGCGTTAGCCATTTATACCTAAGCTTTCTTTTAAACGTTTTTCTACTTGATCTATATACATTTTAGGAAGTTTATTCTTAGTGGCAGTTTCTCGCCATGACTTTATCATTTCTTCAGGGTCAGTTATCCCTCGTTCATCAATATATGCAGACCATGCATCTACAACACGTCCTACTTCAGCTTTTTCCTCTGCTGGCATTGTTGCATCAGCTATAGCTATGTCTTCTTCAGTAGGATCAGGAAACTTTTTAAATGCATCTTTACCTGCAAACGCTAAGTCTAAGTTACGTACAGGTAAACCTTTTTCTTTACGTTCTTTACGTGACATACCTTCCCACTCTTCAAGTGTGTAGTCTGCCATAGCTGAACGTAGCGCTTGTTGGTTCTCTATATTCTCTTGTGCTCGACTTGCAGCAGTAGGGTACTGTAAAGCTTTCTCAGTAGCCTGTGTTATTTCTTCTGCAGTCATAGCACCTTCAGGGGTAAGTGCTTCTACAGTTACATCAGGACCAAACAAACCCTCTGGACCTAAACCTGTAGCTGACATATCTCTAGGTGGTCTGGTTATAAAACCCATAGCTTCAGCTTTATTCATCTGCTGCTCATACTGAGATGGTTCTACAGGTATAAAGTTTTTAGTTCTAGGATCTAAGATAGACATACTAAGCACTGTACCATCAGGTGCAAATACAGCTTTAACTTTTTCTGTCTCTACAGAATTACCTAACTCATTACCTATAGCGACACGAGTAGCTTGAACTACATCACTGTTCTCAGGTGTATTGCTAGATGCTTTCAGTACATCATATTTATCACCCATCAAAGATTGCAGACCTACAGGTAAGTTTTCTACAAACTGATCACCGTAACGTCCTTGATACATAAGTGCAGCATCATACGCTGCAGCCTCCGTCATTTCTCTCTTCTTGTCTATGTCTGTCTCAGCCATGTAAGCTTGAGTATCTTGTACAGCTTTAATCTCACTCTTAACAAATGAAGAAAAGCTCTTGTTAACTTCAAACGGATCGTACAGTACAGCGCTATCTAACGTCAAGAAACTTCCTGGCATTAGGCTCTGATAAGCTTCCTGCCTGGATAGCTCAATAACATCCATCTTAGATAGACCATCGTAAGCTTTCTGTTGATCTAACCTAGCACGAGTACCTTCTTTAAGCTTAACTCCAAAGGCTCTCTCAAAGAGGTTAGGCTGTTCGTATTGTACGTCATCCTCTTGGGTTCTGCCTAGACCGTAAGAACTTTCAACGAACTCACGTACACTTGCATCGTGCTCTTCAAAGAGATCTGCACCAGAGATATACGCATCTACTTGTGCGTGAGATAGCTTAGTACCACCCATCTTACCTGACGCTTTACCTAGAGCAGTAGATAGCTTAAACACAGCCTCTGGTCCAGACGCTACTGCAGCTTTGATGTGCTGATCTGAAGCGCCTAACGATCTGAGTTTAGCTACTTCATTCATCGTTTGACCAACTACAGCCTTACGCTTACTGTACGTGTTACGAGCAACACGATACTCTTCTTCCATCCGCTCCTTGTATTTCTCATTGAGCAGTCTACGTTTCTCCATCTGTTCTGCTTGATCAGATAGAAACCCTGTTGCAAAAGCTTTCCAGTTAAACGCCATGTATCTTATCCTCGTGCCATCAAGCCTTGACCTTCAGGTGCTGCTGCAGGTGGTTGCTCTTGTGTTGGTTCTTCTAGTGGTAGCTCGCCCTGTACAGGCTCTTCCATACCTGCGACTTCTCCATCAGCTTCCATTAACTCTTGCTCAGTTACATCCATAGCTGCAGACATTTCTCTGAGTAAGCCTAGCCCCTCATCATCCTGTGCAGCACCTTCTTCCATACCCTTACTTACGGCTGCATCAAGCATCATCTTAATACGATCACGTTCTTTCTGCTCTTTAGCCTTGTTAGGATCTTTAGCTGATATTTTATAGTCTATACCGTAGTCCTTAGCTACGTTAACTAAAAACTCTGTAATAGCTGGTGCAACAAGAATACCTACATCAAGAGTGTGGTAGCCATTCATTGTACCTGATACGTACATAGCTTCAACGATAGGCTTAATGGGTATACCTATATCAATAGCTACCATCATATCGTCAATGACTTCTTGATCGTTCAGCTTGTTAATGTAGAACTTCAATGTTTCATCTACAGTACTCATCTGAGGTGGACGCTCCCACGGTCTTTCACCTACCTTATGCGTAGCTAATGAATTACCAGGTACTGGTTTACTGAACTGCGTTGCTGCCATTCTCTTTTATCCTACTTAGTGAAACCTGCACCAAAGTACAAGCCTACGATTGCTGATACTATATGTGTGTCTAACGGTGTAATTACAAAGCCCTGCGCTGTACG
>Ga0209645_1001004_pt1 | contig 14394 bp, 11 predicted proteins | sample ETNvirenome_6_30_FD_184070 | JGI IMG/M metagenome (GOLD analysis project Ga0209645, IMG submission 184070) | Marine viral communities from the Pacific Ocean - ETNP_6_30 (SPAdes) (version 2) | ecosystem: Environmental > Aquatic > Marine > Oceanic | place: Pacific Ocean | collected 2013-06-19
CGCTTTAGGTACACCCGTAGCTAGTGACGGTCAAGGTGGTGGAGCGTACACCTCTGGTGACACATACGCGAACCAGGATTCAAGACTTCCTAAGATCTTGATCCCAATGATCCGTCGTACATTCCCTGAGTTGATTACAAACGAAATCGTCGGTGTTCAGCCAATGTCTGGACCTGTTGGTTTAGCATTCGCTTTACGCTACAAGTATGCAGATACTCCTCTTAATGGTAGTTTTGATTCTACAGCAGATGAAGACTACAAGAGCGCAGCTGCTTCTGACACAGGACCTGGTAGTGATACCGGTGAGTTAGGTCACAACATTCTTGACACTAGAACAACTGGTGCATCTGGTGTTGCTACCTTTAACTTTAAGAGCCAATCTGATGGTAACATTGCTGCTGATCCTGCTGATCTCGGTTTTGCCGCTTCTCTTAGCGCATTTGAGCTTTCTGATGGAAGTAACATTCCTACAGTTGAGCTTAGCTTCGAAAAGACAGCTGTTGAAGCTGGTACTCGCAGATTAGGTGCTAAGTGGTCAGTTGAATTAGAACAAGATCTCAAGAATATGAATGGCATTGATGTTGACTCTGAGTTAACCAATGCTATGTCTTACGAGATTCAAGCTGAAATTGACCGTGAAATGATTATCCGTATGATCAAGACCGCTATCGGTGCAGGTTCTGGTACCGGATTCTCTACTTTCAACGTTGCTTCTGCTGATGGTCGTTGGATGGCTGAGCGTAATCGCGCTTTATATCAGAAATTGATCATCGAAGCTAATAGAATGGCTGTTCGCAATCGTCGTGGTGCTGCTAACTTTATTGTTGCTACTCCACGTGTTTGTGCTGTTCTTGAAATGCTACCTGAATTCAGCTGGATGACAGTTGAAGGTAACGTTAATACAGCTCCTGTTGGTGTTGCTAAGGTCGGTAACGTAGGTGGTCGTTTTAACATCTATCGTGATAATCGTACCGAAGCACAGTATAACTTAGGTAAAGCTGATGCTAATAAGGTTGAATATGCATTACTTGGCTACAAGGGCCCAGAATATTATGATTCTGGTATTATTTACTGTCCTTACATCCCTGTAATGGTTCAGCGTTCTATTGATCCTAATGGATTCTATCCTAAGGTTGGTCTATTAACACGTTATGGTGTTGTTGATCATCTCTTTGGTGCTTCCAATTACTATCATGTCGTATTCGTTACCGGTATGAATCAGGCAACTGATTTATCTCAGGTTACACCTTACGCATAATTCAATTAGTAATAATTAAAAACAAAAAGGCTCGCGAAAGCGAGCCTTTCCTTTTATATGAACACTAATATTACTGTCTACCTGTCTTAGCCCAAGGAACTTCTTCATTCCACATCCTATCTTCAATTAAATGTTCTGAAGAACAACGTTGAGGGTTAATATCCCACCCACCACGTCTTACATACAAACAAGTAACTGATAATTGAATAGGTTTGTATTGATCCCATAGTCTTTTATAAATAGTCTCACAAATTTCTTCATGAAAATGACACTCGTCTCTAAAAGAAACAATATACTTAAGAAGACTATCATGAGTAGGAAGATAATTACCTTTCATCTTGATATAAACATCGCCCCAATCGGGTTGAGAGGTAACCCTACAATTGCTCTTTAGTAGTTTAGAGAATACCCTAAGTTCTTTATTCTCTTCATAACTAATAGTCTGAAGAATAGTAGGGTCTTCTGAATATTGCTCAATATCAAGAGAGATAAATTTATCCTCTAAGCATTCATACATTAGTTGATCTTTCAAAAACTCTCCAGTTCTATTTTCGAGGTTGATAGGATCAAACAATTGTACTTTTACATCAGCTTCCAATAATTCACTCAAGTCTTTTTCTGACTTTTCTTTAATATTAGCAAATACTTCACATACATCTTTACCTAGCTTCTCCATATTGAAGCTATTCCAATAAAGCTTCATAGACTTTGATTCTACAATATATTTACTATTACAAGGATAAACTACTTTAGCCACGAAAGCTGTAGGGAGACCTGAATCTAGCAATGCAGAAACCTCATATCCATTCCATACATCACATCCAACGAAGGGAAGATTGTCTTCTTCAATATTTAGATGGGTCCTATTGTTTGCTCTAGGTTCTCTCACAAGGAGAGAAGGGTCGTAAGTAGATTTATACTGACTAGATTGACCTAGATGTTTACTAATTGCGCTGTTGTCTAATTTACTCATAGTTCTAAAAACGGTCTAATTTGATTATATCTTTCCTCTACTGTTCCTGATAGTTTAATAACATTACTAAAACTTTCAATATTAATATCATAGTAAATTTTCACAATACTATTTCTAAACTCTTTATCTATAGATCTAACTCCATCGTCTACTAGTTTTACATCTACAGGATCAGTATAAAAAATCTTATCATATTTGTTTACATAACAATCAAATAAACTTTTAGATAGGTAATATGTATTAACACCTACCTTTTCATGTTCAAATAAGTATCTAGTATACACATATCCATCTACTATACATCGATCCAATAGATAATTACCTTCTAATCTAATATTACGAAGATGGTCTTCACAAATTAGTAGCTGAGTTTGATCGTAGTTACTAGCAGTATTGTTTATCTCATTACCACTTCTCTTAATCTTACGAGTTACTTCATCTACATACCTAAAATTTTTATGCCTTTCTTTGCAAATTTTAAGTAAAGTAGTTTTACCAGTCGATTGAGCTCCAGTAAATGAATATATCATAGTTTATCTTTCAAAAAACCTTTCCATAATTCTATAGACAACCCATGCAAACCTCCAATTAATTGTTCTAGAGATTTAAAGCAGTTTTCAACTTCAGATACAGCAATAACTTCCCCTGAATCTAGTTCTGGAATTACTCTATGAATAACACAACCCACTTTATCGTATTTTGTTTCACTGTTATAAACCTTTTCTTGCGGGTTAAAACCTTTCAACTCTGGGTATTGAGTAATTAAACCAGGGTGTCCATTGAAGATTCTTGTCTTATCACAAAAATTAGGAGGTAATATACGTAAATATCCATGCAGAGTTACTAGTACGTCTTCTTTCCATTTCTCATTTAGTAAACTATAACCCATATAGTCTGCTATATTCATATAGTCAACCTCTTTAGGCCACTTAGGAATATGAACTAAGCTTACTCTAGTTTCGTCTGGTGATGTAAACTCTATTCGATTACGTAGTTGCTTATTGACTCCATCGCTATTAGTACGATTAGTAACTACATAATCAGGCCATCTACCTAAACCCTTGCTAATTTCTACTATTTCACTGCCTGTTTGAGAGAAGAATGCTACCCACTTTTTATACATGACGCTTTAGAATATGTTTGAACATTTTAGTATTATACATGATATCTTCAATTTGATCTTCATTAGGTTTTGCAGTAATTAAGTCAGCTAACAACTGAGATGGTTTATGAGTCAAACCTTGATCTCCATTATATCTATAACCTAATAGACCTGCAACAACAGGATTAGAAGTATCAACTGATCGAATATTATATTTACCAGGATAGTGAGAAAATTCTCGTGCTAAACTAGCGCCAAGTAAGTGATGAGGCTTACGATAATTCCATATACCTTCATTAACAAGTCGCTCGATTAAATGTTGTCTTCCATAAGTAAACTTTTCAAGCTTAGTCTCACCGTTACCAGTGATTTGATAGTAGCTAAAGTCAAAGCTAATAGCGATATAATCAGCTTTATCTGACATAAACTTATAGCATTCTGAGATTTCTTTCCAAGTCTTACCTTGTACAGCACCAATTCTCAAGCATTCAGGTCGTCCTATATAATCACTAGTGAATTTTTCCCATGATTCCATTGTTCCTTCTGCATCTTCTAGTACATCTGGTACAATATAGTAGTTAGGATTGATTTTTCTGATCCAATCAATGTATTTTTGAGGGTCAAACGAGTGACCTAACTCAAAAATAGAGTTATCAAGCAAGATTTCCCCCTCTGGATGCATTGCTTTGTACTTTTCGAGAAACCACTCACAATATTCGGGCTGTTCTTCCATAAGATGAACAAGACAGTATTGATAATCATTGTATTCCAATGATTTTTCCAGTAATGCTATAGGGGATTCATGAGATACCTTAATCATACGCATATTATATGGTTTCTCAATAGAAGGTCAAGGATTAAATACTTATAATGGCATTTAAGCTAAATAGTTTTGTTGAAGATCAGGTCGCGACAGCTAAAAATGTTTTGTCTTTAGATAATGTTGTCGATAGAGTCACTCCTATTCAAGTTAAACAGATTTTAAACGCTAAATCTAAAAATGCAATAAATGATACTTTAGGAGATTTATCTGGAATAAAAAACGGTCAGTTTTTTTCTGATGTTGGAGCTCAACTAACATCAAAAGTGAATAATTTTATACAGCAATCTAAATCTCAAATCGAAGCTCAGGTATTCGGTTGTTTGAATAGCGCTATAAGAGATATTCTAGATAAAAATCCTTCAATTGAAAAAATATTATTATTTGATCAATTTATTAATAGAGAGTTAAGTAAAATAAAAAACAAACTTGAAAGTAAAATTGATTTCGAGCTAAGAAAAATAGCATACAAAAAAATAAAAGTACATCAAGTAGCAATTTTCAAGCAAAAAATTCGCAAAGCAATTAAAAATATATGCCCGGATGCAACTCCTGCTTCCCCTAGTCAAATAAGGCAGTATAAAGATTTATTAGGCAGACTTAAAAGCAACGTAGTTAATGAAGGGGTAGTTGTAGAAGCTGAAAAGGGTGAAAATATCGCAAAAGATACTATTAATAAAACTGTAGAGAGCTTTGAAAATATACAAGAAAAATTTAAACCTACAGATATTTCAAATACAGTGAAAAAACAACTTAAAGAAGATGTTGTGAAGTTAGAAGAATATAAAAATAAATATGTTGAAGATGTTGTTAGTTCAATTAAAGATCAAGCTAATAAACAAGTGTTACCTTCAAATTTTATAAACTGGGACGAGTTATATGGTTAATGATCTTTTTATTAATGCTAGTAAATCAAGTAAATTAAAACCGAATAAAAAATATTACGGTAATTATCTTGGTATTGTAATTCAAAATAACGACCCAGAAAAATCTGGTAAAATTAAAGTTTGGGTTCCCCATATCAGCCCTACTGTTTACTTAAAATGGAACGAAGTTAATGAAGATAAAGCTTTTCGTTTTGTAGGTAAGAATATAAACAGTGACTTAACAGATGTTATAGAAGATTTAAAAAAAATATTACCATGGGCTATTTGTGCCGCCCCTCTAAACGGAAGCTCAGGCTCTGGTAGGTATAATGCTTTTGAGCAAACAGGTACTATATCAGATAGTAACAACGTAGAAGATCATGAATTTTCAAACTTATTTGTAAAAACTAAATATAGTCTTAACAATGAAGGTATAGGAGAAAAACCTGGTAGAAAGTTTGAAGTACAAGATACGAAAGTATCAGATGCTTTCACTAACGCAGGAGAAGTTCCATTCGAACTCGGGAACAAGTACGGTTATAATTACAATCCCTCTACTTATAGTAATTCTGCTAAGGGTTCATTTAGTATTCCTAATGTAGGTAGCCATGTTTGGGTGTTTTTTGATGATGGAGATCCCACTTCCCCTGTATACTTTGCAGTTAGTCACGGTCAAGAAGACTGGAAGACTATATATGATAGTTTTGATAGTCACGGAGTTGATTACCCTGGTAGCAGTGAAAATAAAAATGCAGATATTCAATCTTATGATCACAATACTGAAACGTATCGTAATAAGTACGTGATAAATCAAAAAGGAGGCTCTTTTGAAATAGTAAATACAGATAATAGAGAAGCTTTAAAGCTAACTCACTTTAGTGGCTCTTTTAAAGAGATGAATTCTAACACTACTATTGAGTTTTCTTCTAATAATAATCAAAAATTAATACAAGGAGATTATTTTAACACTATTAGAGGGTATAGTAATGAATATGTAGGTAGAGATTCTGATCAAATATATATTGGAGATAAGTATACTAAAATAGGCAACCAAAAATATAATATATTCAAAGAGTATAAAGAATTATTAGACCCTATAGCTGACGCTAAACAATTATTTGATATTAAACGCGCCGAAAAAATTGAAACTGTTGAAGGTTTCAACAAAAAAACAAGTCTATTTCAATCTAGAGAGGGGGAATTCGGCCCTTGCCCGATTTGTACATCTTCTAATAGAGCTAGAATCTGGGATAATAAATATATTTTTGGCTCTATTCCTACATCTAACAATTCAGTACAAACATATAGTAGTGGCACGTCGTACTATTCCTTTAGCAAAATATCTTCTACCTACGATGACGTAGCTTCTGGTTTAATCTCCCCTTCAAATAAAAGTAATTTTTTAGGTAATAAAGCATGTCCAGTTTGCAAAGGTACTGGTTTGAGTCCTAGCACAAATAATGGAAATTGGGTAATAGAAGATAAAAATACTTTAGTTATAGATAGACTAAAAACCATAGCTACAGATATGGCAGACCTCGAAAAGCAGATGGGTCGAGGTGGTAATGAAATTATTTCAGTAACTAAAAATAAAATAGAGAATATAGGTTTAGTGTTCAATGACTTTCCTTCAATAAGAGTTGATAGTGTTGGTAAAATTGATATAGATCAAGTATTGGTTTTTGATAAGGGTGTCGCAGCGACTCAAAAAGAAAAGCCATTACATGAATATGTACATGTAGATGATTTACCAGGTGGTAGTCTCATACAAAATGTAAACAACAAATGGAACGTGCAGGTAGGATCTGGTGGAGTATCAATAAAATCTACTGGTGGTGTAGATATAGGTGGAAGCATTACTAATATCGCTGGCCAACAAACAAATATTGTAGCTGAAGATGAAATTAATTTAGATTCTAAGACAGTTACAATTGCTGCTGAAATCCTTTTATTGCGTAATAAGAATAAAAGACAGGTTGTAGTTGACGGTAATCTCGGAGTTAATCAAAATGTAGTTATTGGAGGATCTTTACACGTCGATGGTGAATTAAGCGTGCAGCATATTACTGCTCCAGTTGAGGTCCAGGAAACAGAACCTGTAATAGTAAGAGGACGCTTAGTTGGTGGTACGATATCATATACTTCTTTAGGATCTCATGGTGGTGGTGATATAGAGACACCTAAAGGTGGTATAGTTGAAGACTATCCTCATACTCACCCATTCAAAAATGTACCATTAAAGTTAATGAAGACTAAAGATGATGTTAGAAAAGTTGGTTCTGGCGCAAATCAAGAAACAAGAGGCACAGCAATACCAGTTATACATGAGAAAAAAGATCCATCAACTATTGAATAATCTTTTCTCTTTTTTGTTTTGTTTTTAAATTAATTAGAACTAAATACTTTTTGGTAACCGATTTATAGGTTAGATTAACTATATCCCCAGATAACACCGGGTGACTAACAATTTTTCCAGGGAAGGTATACATTTTTACAACGCTATTATCTCTTGCGTTTATTACCTTTACAACAAAATTCGATGTTTGTTGATCCGCTTGAACATAAAATTGTTTAGGTATCATTTTAAATATTTATCTTTTTGTATAAATAATTGTATATGGCAGATGCAAAAAAAGCAAGAATTTTTATACGCAGAGGAAGAGATGCAGATCGTCTTCAAACTGCATTATGCGAAGGTGAATTAGGTTATTCCACTGACGGTAAAAGAGTTTTTGTGGGGGATGGCACGACTCTAGGTGGCAAACCTCTATCTTCTGTACATTTTAAGTCATCAGGTTTCGATATTACTACTCTCACTTCAGTCAGCTCTGAAGGTGCTAAAGCTGAAGTAGGAGACTTTTTATTCGTTGGTGGTAGTGATTATCAACTAAACTCTATAAACGTAAACGCCGCAAATACTACTATAGATGTAAACGATTCTTTTGGTACTCTGTATGCATTATCGGCAGATACTGCTGGTCTAACATGGGTCGCAGTTAACTCTGGTATACCTTTAACTCATATAGACATACCTTTAGATAGTTTATCCGCTGATCAAGTACACGGTGGGGACTTTTCAGGTAGTATTTCTTTTAGTGGGGAAATATCTGCACAAGCAGGGGTCGCTTTAGAAGCAGTCAAATCTAACGCTCAAGTAGTACCAACTGGTAGTATAGTTTATCCATTAGGTATTACCAGTAATTCTCAAGTCACAGCTATCAGTTCAATTTTTGACTTTGGTACTACAACAGTGAGTCAGGGTAACAGTGTTGGTTATGTAAAATCTTCTACTACAAGTTCTACGGTAGCAATATCTGCAGTAAACACTAACGGGTCTTTAGCTGCCCTGGGTGTAGGTAATAATACTGCGACAGTAGCAACCAGTGCGGTAGAGGATTATATTGGAGACTTTTATACAGGAGATGCTGGATCTACTTATGAGGAGAATACAGGTACTTTTAAAATTCAAGAAATTACTTACAACGAAACCCACATACGTAACGCTTTACAAAATAACAATATAGATTGGGATCAAATTGAAGAATTTTATTTTTCAGTTTATGCTAATCAAGATGATGACAACATATCTTTTATGGGATTTGCTAATCACTCTACTGGTGGTAATGAGATTGTAATTTGGAATGGTACTTCTATAGCTGGTGGAACAACACGCAATGTACCGTTTATTAATAGAGTTACTATACCCAATACATATACAACAACAGAAAGTCTTATTGTACATTTAGGTATGGGTACAAGCGGGGCTGGTAAAATTTCTTACTTTATGACTGGAGTAAAGATAAGAACTTAATCTTCTTCTAATTCGATAACCACTTGCTGACCGATATATGGTATAAGTTTTTTTACATCTCGTATAAAAGCTTTTTGTTCTTTTTTGTTTTTTATTCTTTTTGATTCTTTGTAGAGATTTAAGATGTAATCTGCTGTTATTGTAGTATCTTCATATTTTGTGTTTTGTTTATTTTGCCGCGGTTCCATATAAATACTTATTAATGCCATGGCCAAATTATATATATAATGAATATACTAAAAAGCTTGAAACTTTAACTGGAGAAATTTTTATCGATTCTGATTGCAAGGATATAATATTTGAAAATGTTGATCAAGTATATAGATATCTGAAAGAGAATAATATAGAAGGCCTAGTTGGTAGAAAGCTCAAGATGGATTAAATAATTATTAAAATGACTAGTGTATATTCAGAAGTTACAGCTACATTTCCGAGAGACAGATTGTTAGAAAAATTTACTACACCGTCTGATACTCTCCCGTTTACTATTGATGATATAAAAATAAGTCATAACGAAACATTAGTTGCAGGGGTTTATAACCAATCAATAACTAAATTATATAACAATTACTTATTTTTAATAGCGAATGCTGAAATAACAACTAAATCGTCTCCTACAACTGCTTTATCGGCGGTAAATTTTAACGATAGTTTTGTTGCTTCTATTAATATACCTACAACAGTTACTACAGGTACAAAATCTTTATCAACTATAAATGAATTACATTATGTAAAAAAGATAAACAATTTCGATCAAGTTGTTTTTTCGTATGGAAGGGACAATAGCTTAATATACAAAACCGGTAATACCTCTATTACACCTTTATTATCTGGTAATAAAGTTGAGCACAATAAAGAATTTGAATTCAGTAATGTAGTTTCCGTAGATTCTAGTGATAACTTTTTATTTGTATTAGATAATGTAAGTAATACTTTATTTAAATTTGATATATCAGGTTTTATATACTCTGACCCTGCTATTGAACGAGATTCCCTTACTAGTTCTTTACCTGGTAGATATTTACTTAAAACTGTAGGTGGTAAAGGTAAGGTTAACAGAAAAAATAAGCTTACTAATCCTAAAGGTATAAGTGTATTTAACAATAAAGTATATGTATTAGATAATGGCAATTTTTCCATCAAAGTATACGATTTAAATTTTAATTATATTACAAGTTATGTTGATAAAACTATTTTTGACTATGACCCTGTAAGTATATCTGTGAGCGAGCAATCAGATACTTCCGATACAGGTAGAATTTTTATTCTAGGATCTAAAGGAACAATAATTAGGCTTTCCGCTGACTTCACTAATATAAAAGTATATGATACTTTATCAAAATATACGTCTAAATTAGATAGTAGTAATTTATACAACGAGGGTAGTAATTTTAAAAAGATTATTTCAAGCCCTTCTCAAAAAAATCTTTTATACATATTATCAAATAAATCTATAATTAAGTTTTATAAAACTAATTTAAGATTACCTATAAACTTTTATGATACTAGCAAGTTTGGTGTAAATTCCTCTTACGAGTTGCTTAATAGTTTTGATGTCACATCAATTAGCGGAGTAGATCAGCTTACAGTTTGTTCTCATTTGAGTTCCGGGGAAACAAAATATAGTATATTTAAAGATAAAGACGAGCCCAAAAAGTTATATCATGATACTTTTTATACAAACTATTTTTCTCTATCTGATATAGTTATTGATTCCCAAGAGTTGGTAAATGCAATTACTTTTAATAAAACTACAGAAAAAATATCTTATAATCACAGCGCGTTATTTGAAAGTTTAAATAAAAAAATACATTCTTTCTATACCTCGACAAGAGTACCTGAAATATCTGCGGTTATAGATTCAACATTTACAATACCTACAGAATTTTCAGTAAATAATAATTATTATATTGGAGTTAATGAACCACTATTGACTGATGTTATAAATAGACCTCTCAAAAAACTATATGATCAGCAAGTAGATATATTTAATAACATTAAAGAAAATTATTTAAATACTAATCCTCCCTCTGGAGTGAGTGAGGTATTACAATCTGATATTGACCTAACAAATCTCTCGACTTTGAGATTCTCTTCTACTACTCCCGATAGTAATATATCTTCAGGGGATTCTGTATTATACACTGTTACTAGAGACAGAACTGATATAGAGACAACAGTTGGTTATTATACATCTACTGGTACTAATACTCTTACAAGTGAATATGAGCACATACCGTTAAGTGAGTATGGTGTACTTACGTTCAGCAAAGGAGTGAGTAGTCAAGATATTAGTTTAAGTACAAATTTATTTTTCGGGTCAGATCAAAAATCATTTACTACTTTTTTAATTAACCCATCCGGTGGTATAATAGATCAAAATAATGATTCTAGATTCACTACTTTCGGTAAATTACCCGATTTGTACACTGTTAATTTATCTGTTATAAATCCTGTGCCTATCATTACTGAAGGAGGTACAAGCACGTTCGCTGTAACTAGGTCTAGTACTGATGGTACATATACTGAATCAACTAGTGTTAATATATTTACTTCTAATATTACCACGACTAATTCTGATTATGGTTATATTGAGACAGATGGCACGTATAGTGGGTCCTTGGATGATTTTTCTGATTTTAATGGAAGTGATTATGGTCAAATTTCCGCGACTAGTTTATCGGGAGGTACTATAGTTTTCGAAGAAGGTATTAGCGCTGTATTTTTTGATATTTCCGCAACTTACGATAATAGTGTTGAGCCTACTAATGAATCCTTTTTAGTAAAAATTAACAATCCTAGTGAAGGTGGCTCGATAGGTTCTAATAATCAACAGTTAGCTTATATAACAGAAAGTAAGCAATCATTTTCTATAACTATTGATAGCAGCCATTCTAGCTTTGAATCTCCAAACTACGTTTCTAACGTAAATATATGGCCATTGATGCAAGAAAATACTACGTTCCAAACATATAGTGGTAGTACTTCTTTTGATGTTACTTTAAATATAACAACCCCATTATCTGTCTATAGTACTAATATAGACAAAGGAGCAATATATCTTGATTCCGGATCAACCCCATTTGTAAACCCTGGTGGTAAGCTCACAATGTCAATACCTCAAAATACTACCATCGCGGGTAAGGGTGGAAGTGGAGGAAAAGCTTTGATATGGTTATCTGGTTCAAATTTTGATGATATTTTATCTGATCCTGTTAGTACTACTGAAGGTCTTTCTGCTGCTAATGAGACTGGTTATTTTCTTTCAGAAGGTCAAAATGGTGGTCCAGCAATCAGTGTTAGTGGTTTTGAGTTTATATCTTTTACTAATTTCGGAAAAATATTTGGCGGTGGAGGTGGAGGTGGATCAGGTTATTTACCGGTTACTGCTAATCCAATGACTGAGGTTAGCGCTGTTTCCGCTGCTGCTCCTGGGGGTAGAGGTAATGGATTAACAACAGGTGGTCACGGCGTTGTTGGAAATGTCTCGTTCTTAGGTAGTGAAGATTGGGGTAATGGTGTTAGAGGTTTTCCATCTGATTATGAGCCAGCTAATGGTTTGTCTGGTGGTTATTTTACTTCTGGTCCTCTAAGTAATTTTACTATTACTAGTGGTGGCATGGGTGGTACGCTTGGTAATGAAGGTCAGGGTGGTGATCAACCAGATGATGTAAGTTCATATGATAGTACATACCAAACAATTTCTGGTATTGTATTGAGAAGGAATGGAGGCAAAGCCGGTACTATTTTAGACTCTAAATACAGTATAAACTGGGTGACTAAAAATACTGATATAACTTCTGGAACATTTTCGGGATCAGATATATAATTTAAATGAAGTTTAGCAAGAATGCTCAAAGTGCATTAGCTATAGCTAAAAAATATGCACAGGATTATAACAGTAAGAACGCGGGGACAGAGCATTTACTAATAGGACTATTAGAGTGTAATGATAAAACTCTAAATGATACGTTCAAAAAACTAAATGTAGAACCTAATGTACTCACTGAGGTAGTAGCCTCTATACTTAGTATAGATAATATAAACAAGTCTCATAAGCTATCACCTGTCATACACTACACTCCTAGAATTATTCAAATAATAGACTTCGCTAAAGGTATAGCGCAAAAATTAGATAAAACTAGTGTAGAAGTTATACATTTATTTTTAAGTTTACTGTATGAAAATGATGGAGTAGCAGTATCTATATTATTAGAGTATGGGTTAGATTTTGAATCTGTAAAAGGCGTACTCAAAAAGGAGTTTGGTCAAGAAATAGAATCAAAGCATTTAACATCATCCATACCTGAAGATGTATTGCAATACTTTAATAATATATCTAAACTTATAGAAAATAATAAACTAGAAAATACCTTTACCCGTAAAGCAGATTATAATAGTTTTTTCCTCACACTTAGTAAAAAGCACAACACTAATATTATTGTTACTGGCGAGCCTGGGGTGGGTAAAAAGAGTATAGTATATGAATTAGCTAAAAGAATTGTTAGAAAACAAGCCCCAGAGAATCTTTGCGAGAAACTAGTTTTAGAAATTAGACTAAAGAGTATTATAAGCGGTACTAAATATAGGGGAGACTTTGAATCTCGCATGGAGATAGTACATAATTTTCTTAAGAACAACCCAAATATTATAGTTATAATACCTGATATATCTTTAATCACCAGAATTGAAGGTACAAGTAATGTAGAAGAGTACTTTGGAGAGCTATTTGAACTTGATGATGTAAATTTTATTGGTATAACCGACTCTGATAGTTATAAAAAGCATCTAGAAACTAACAGTTATATTATTAGTAATTTTGAAACTATTAATATTAAGCCTACAAACAAACAAGAGACATTAGAAATTGTAAAAAATAATATATATTCCTACGAGAAATTTCACTCAGTAAAATATAGAGAAAATATCTTTAACTATGCTATAGATTTAAGCTCTAGATATCTAGTTGAACAAGCTCAGCCAACTGCTACAATAAATTTACTTGATGAATGTGGTGCATATTTAAGTATAAAAAATAAATTAGTAAATGAGAGTTTAATAGATCTTCAAAATAAAGCAGAAGAACTAGAAGATAAAAAAATTGATTTAGTCAAAGATCATAAGTTTGACGATGCTATAAAAGTAAAAGACGAACAAGAAGAGATAGTATCTCAAATTCCAGCTCCTATAAAAAGAGGTAGAAAGAAAAATATAGTTGATATAGAATTATTAAAAGAAATAATTTTTCGCAAGACTGGTATACCCACAACCGAAATAAACGGTTCACTACCTAATTTATCTACAGCTATTCAAAAGATTAAAAATAGTTACGTATCTCAGAGTAAAGCTATTGATAGTATATTTGAACATTTTAAAAGAGTAAAAACTGGTTTACAAGATCCTTCGAAGCCATTAGGTAGTTTTCTTTTCTTAGGTCCGACTGGTGTAGGTAAAACTTATTTATGTGAGTTAATAAGTGAAGAGTTCTTTCATCATAGAAATGCTTTCCTTAAAATTGATATGTCTGAGTTTATGGACAAGCACGCAGTTAGTAAGCTTATAGG
>Ga0209645_1001005_pt1 | contig 14383 bp, 8 predicted proteins | sample ETNvirenome_6_30_FD_184070 | JGI IMG/M metagenome (GOLD analysis project Ga0209645, IMG submission 184070) | Marine viral communities from the Pacific Ocean - ETNP_6_30 (SPAdes) (version 2) | ecosystem: Environmental > Aquatic > Marine > Oceanic | place: Pacific Ocean | collected 2013-06-19
CCGGCGAAGAGAAATACATTTCGCGCGTATCATGGTCTGGTATTCCGTAGCCGATAACCGCCGCTGGGTCAGCGCCGGATAGGTTAACTATAAAAACGTCATCAGGGGCGACGCCTAGCGCCGGGGCGATGACGGTTTTAACAATGCTGGTTTTCCCGGTTCCGCCTTGTGAATACAAGGCAAATAAGCGGTTAGCGGCGCGGGCGGCGCGGGCTTGTTTTGCAACTTGGGTTACTTTTAATTTAGGTATTTTCATTTATATATATTGGTTAAATGCGGTTTTCCGCGCTTAACACATAGCGTAAAATCCTAAATAATCAATAATAATCCCCACATAATTCTATAATTTACGCGGCGACGCCGGGCGGCGGCGGGCAATATTACCCGGAGCGAAAAACGGCGGCGCGCCCGGCGGCGATTGAACCCTGAACCCTGAACCCTGAGCGCCGACCGCTCCAGCAAGCAAGCGCGCTTAGAGAGTTATGTCACCTTTGCTTAGAGAGTTATGTCACCCCTAGAAAAAAGTTTGACTTATTTATTTGACCGCTCCAATTTATTGTATAATATAGTCAAAACTAAATCCTAACTTTACCATAACAATGAGTGACGAACCCGCCGAACTACCAACAGAGGACAAACGAAAGTTGGCTATTCTTTACGCCTACCTTGATCTACGCGGGTTAGCTGATTTTAATATAGATTCACGGGACGGGCGTGTGTCCGAGTGGCGTGAGGAGCTTGAGTCTCTTCAACGGTGCGCGTGCAAGTCTCTGCTAGATCTCAAAAAGTGTTTCCCGTGGTTACCGTTAGAGCTAACCAAGGATACAATCGAACAAGCGTCGGAGGTAGACGCCGAAGTTTAACCTTAACCTATACCTTATAATGTCGAATATGTCAGATGATGCCAAGCCAGTTCTCTTTAATGATAAAGAGGAATTCTACGCCGCGAAATACCCAATTGCGTTTATCCGCGGTATGTGGGACGGCGTGCAATTTGGATACGTGCCCGATTTTGAGTCGGAGGAGCTAACCGCTTGGGCTGTTGGGTTACAATATATTAAAAGAGGTGGTTCCGTTTTTCAGGGTGAGGGATACCTGAATGACTTAGCCCGCTAAGCAACCAGCGAACAATTAACTACTATGTCAAATAACACAATACCTGATAACGAAATCGGAGGCGACGAGGTCAAATGCCCATGCGGCGAAACTACCGGAGAATGGAGGCAAGCCGAAGGCACTGAGATTAAATGCCCGTGCGGCGAATCTACCACCGTATACAATATGGACTGGGAGAGCTTAATGTGTCCTTACTGCAAGCAATACGTGTCCAAGTTACACTGGTCACCCGTGGAAGATCTGGTGCGGATGGAAATCACAGTTGCCAACGAACGCGATAGGAAAAAGCTACTTCGGTTAATCCTTGAGGCGGAGATGGAAAACGATTTTTCAGCCCCGGTTAATTGCCGCGTGATATCCGGAGGTCTGCCAGTAAATACGCAAATAGGCTAAACCAATTAATTAGCAAACACTGTAAGAACAATGGCAACACCTTTAAATAAAGCAGTCCATCGGGTCGTAGAGATAGACGGCGATAAATACTTGGCTTCACTAGAACCCGAGACACAACAATACCCCGCATCATACGCGCTCCGGAAAATGCGAACCAGTAAATGTAAGCGCACACCTATTGCGACATTAGCACCGGAGGCGGTTCAAGCAATCCAACCAACACCTATCCGTGTGCCGGATGCCGCCCCGTCATTCACCGCGGCTGATGTAAAGTCGATGGTCGCCATTAGCCCGATGGATTACAAACTCAAAGTGGAAGTCTTACGCGCTGTAGACGAACTACTTGCAGTCGAAGAACTAGTTAAACCAGAAGATAACAAATAAAAAAAAAATGATACACCTAATAATGATACTCGGAGGCTATGTAAGCCTAGTTGCTTTTTGCTTCTACTTACTCCACCACCTTAAAAAGCAAGCACGGTTATTGCAGGTAAGGAACGACCGCATCATAGCCTATAAAAAACGTCTAGCAAAAATGAGGGACATTGAATCCTGAATCCTGAATCCTGAATCCTGAATCCTGAATAAACGATGAACAAAGATAACACTTACAACGGGTGGCGGAACCGTTCAACTTGGTTAATTAACCTATGGTTTACTCCGACTAACGCGTCCGATCTTGAATATATAAAAGACGCTGTTGAAGAGAAGGTAGCCGCCTTAGCCGCTTCTAATGACACGGTTGATAATTTCCTTTCTGACCAAATTGATTTACAAGCGATTGATTGGAATGAGCTAACCGAACACCTTGAAAGTTAGACCAATGGACACCACTTCACATACCATATCTGATTTAAGCCCAAAGCGTTTATCGTTCGTGCTTAAAAAAGCCGGGTCATATTTAAACCCGTCCGAAGTATTAACCAAGCGCCCGTGCGATAGTGTTAAGTCTAGGGTGAAGGCAATCAAAAAATGTATGCCCGAGAAAGACTTCACTGAGTTCTTCCCCAAACGGTATAGTTATGGGAGCGACCATTATGACCCGTGGGTTTACGGGCTAGTCACACTTGGGTCGGCGGAACAAATGGAGCGCTTGCATTATGCACGCAACCCCGGCACAAAGTCCGGGATATTCCAACACGCTTACCAGCGTAGCTTTAATAGCGACCCCGAAAGATCGGAGGGGGAACGCAATAGTTTGTTTAATGGCCTATGCCTTAACCGTGCACATGAGATGTTAAGTAAGGTGAATTACCCTACTTACTTTATTGACAAACCGATGTTCGACGTATTAGAGCGGACGGGCGTTTCCAGAGACTTGAGGTTAGAGGACGTGGAGTTCCCGATACCTTCTATGGTCGTTATGCCACCTAAAGGTGAGTTCTATACGACCGATGGGGAGAGGCGGCTACCTGAACATAAAGATAAATATGGAAACAACGGCGGCACTTCATTAGACGGTATTGAGGTTTGTGCACTTTCTATTACGAAGACACTAGAATTCAAGTCCGGGACTTCGCGCGACGGCATACCCGAACCCGACTTCCGGTTGGACGTAGGCGACACGGTTTCCTCTGGGTTAGCCAATAAACCTTGGAGTCAAATACCGGAGGGGGAAGACTTAACAGAATGGAACGTGACCAAGGATAAGCTTGAGTCTGTTCTCTACATAGTCGGCGCGCTGGACGGTGGCGAATACGTGGTTGGCAGATACCCGTTATCCGGAATGACGTTGGGTGATTTAATAGATCAGTCCAACCGCATACCCGTTGTAGATGATAAGCAGAAAAAGTTCTACGAAAAGGTAAAGAGGGAACAGGGTGAGGACGCCTTAAAAGAAATACATAACAACGACTTTAACGGAATGAGCCGTCTTATTGAGTTTACGGGCAAACTCATTTGTTTTATGTCGTCCAAGCCGGGGGAATGGGTCGATAAGTCCGAGGTGATAAGACCCCAAAGAATAAAAAAGGGCAAGGTAAAGCAGGAGGCTATATGGAGCGCTAACTTTATCGGGCGTTCCTACGCTCAATCGCTTGCGGATAGAGGCTACGGTAAGGATAAAAGCGACGGGGAAGGCGGCGTTTTGCGTTACCACTGGCGCAAAGGGCATTTCAGGGGGCAACGCTATGGGAAAAATAGGAGCAAGTATAAGACCGTCTTCATAGAACCTTACCCCGTAAACCCCGAAGATAAGTAACCCTTAAACAGAATGACAGAGATACAAATTAAAAACGGGGGCGTGGAGATGCTTCTCTCGCTCATAACATTACCAGCAATAGCTGTTATGTGTGTTGTTGTAATACTCATATTAGAAGTAAAGAATAAGAACCAATGAATATAATAAGAGAATACTTTCCGGGCGGCTTACCGCTGGCTACCGAAGTCCACTTAGACGAAGATAATACCGTTATCCCTAACTCTGTAAGCATCTATCCACTCTTTAAGACAGAGGGTGGGGACTATATGGTGGGTGAGGGGCTCGACGTTATGGAGGACGAAGAAGCGCAACTAGCACAACTATTCAACAAACGGGTTAAGAGATTCCCCGACGTATTTAACTTAAACAAACACACCGATATCTAATATGGCTAAAATGAACTTATATAGAAAACAAGATTACAACAATTTACTTACCGCGCTAAGTGATGCTAGTGAGTTGTCGATACAGGAATTAAGGCAATCGCGCAATCACGATGCCACATCTTGGGTGCATCTCGGGATCTACATTGCCCATGATATGGGACTTACGTTAAAGAAAGCGGCGGATATGTTTAGCCGTCATTACACAACAGCACACGCGGCTGTATCTAAGACAAAAGCGATGATCGAACGAGGGGATCCACTTGTGACGCAATGGGATAAGCACCTAAGAGAAATTGTTAAAGAAAACGCGTTACATAAATAGAAAAGACTTGACGCTAAAGTAACGCTTTCTATAATAAAAACGTGCGAGTTTTAAGCATTATACTTCATGCACAACAAATAATTGATGGGGAAATAGAGCCGGGGGAGAGCCCCGGACACGGTTATATTTAGGTGTATCTATCCCGACATTGAACATCCTCTCAATAAATAAGCCCCGCTCCTAATGGTTTAAACCACAAGGGGCGGGGCTTTATTATTTGGCAAACACATCAAAACGTGTTTATTATCATATGCTTATTAAAGTAATAACCGCATTTGCCGCTATCGGGATGCTATTCTTCACCGTTTCATGTGAGTCAATTACAGCAGGGGCGGGCGTCCCTATCCCATTTACTAATCCGGACGGCGCCCCAACCAAAGTAGGGTTGGACATCTCCGTCAATGTAATGCCCCCCAAGTTCTGTATAGGTCTTGGTATTAAAGAGTAAGTTATAAAACGGTTTAATCTAAGGTTATGTAACGAGGGTATGTGTTAACCTCGTCCATAAACACCCGCATCCGTTCCACGTATTCGTCGCCTTTCTGGGCTAACTCGCGCTGGAGATTTCTGGTTATCACTGGGCGCTCCATGTAACCCCGGTCAAGTAGTTGGAGTCTACGTTTACCGAACCCTTTACGCTTAGCCGTCGCGTATACCTGTTCTTTAGATAACCCGGCATCTTGGGCACCTTCAAACATACGTAGGTCGCGGGTGTTAATACGTCTACGTCTCTCTATTTCGTTTCGTGCAATCTCTCTTATTGCTGAGTCGTTAAGTATCTCCCGCTTCATCTGACGTTTAGCCATGCGCACGCGGTCGTATTCCTCACGTGAGTTCCGGAGGTAGCGTTCTAACTGGTTCTGGGGGTTCATCTCGTATGGCTTAACAGGTAGTATCTCACGGAATAGCGCGGCGATTGGGTCAAACATTCCCGCCTCTCCTGTAATCGCGCCCAGAACATTTCCTTTTTTCCAGACCCTTTCCAACGTGGGCGGGGCGTATACCTCGCCTAATAAAAATCCTCCCGTATTCATTAAGACCTCCATCAATGAATCTGAATCTTCATAGATCGGCGTGCCCGTGTCCGGGTTCTGGTTGGCGAATACATCTTGAGCCGCCCCAAATAAAATCTGCTCGTCGAGGAACTGACTGGTAAACATCCCAACAACAAAGCGGCTTGCGGCGTCCCCCATGTCACCCCTAAATACCGATTCAAGGGAGCGGAGGATCGGGTCAACCATAGCGGTGTATGGGTTCAGGTAAGTCAGATCCCATGAGTATTTATTATCCGGGCTCTTAACACCTAATACACCACGCATAATATCGGGTATTAGTTCGCCTTTATGCACGAAGAACGTATGCCCGCGTAGGTAGCGTGGTGCTGACTCGCGGTTAAACTCGTCCTCCTCGTCGGTGACGCCTCCTAATACTTTAGAAACGAGCATAGGGACGGCGGCTGATAAACCACCAACTACGGCGATGTTACTACCCATACGCACTTGCCCCCGTCGTTTTAGCACGGGATTCCCGCTGTTCATCTCTTCGCGTGCCAGCTTATACGTGTTAAGTAGAATACGTGGAACCTCTATCCGGAAACGTAAGAACGGAGCAAATACGATACCATACCAACTGTTGCCTACGCCCTTTACGAAAGGCGGGGATTGGCTATAACTCTGAGCCGTCATCAACACTTTACGTGCCGCCGCCTTCTTGAGTTGTGTATCATTCATTTTTGAGACGCTATCGTTCAGCCCTTTCTGGCGGGAGTGCTCGCGTGCTTTGACCATGAACTCCAACTCATTCTCGTAGTATGCCACCTTATAGAAAGCATCTACCGCGGCAGTCAGGTCGCGTAATTTCTCTAAGAATATCTGCGTATTCTTAACAGACTTACCGAGCTTGGAGTCATTCGCTTGTTCCAGTAGTTTGTCCGCGTCCTCCATCAAGGACATCGGAGTGGACTCCCCTTTGAGAAGATCCATAATAACACCCGGTCTAATCTCGTTCTCTACAATCCCGAGTAGCGTGTATTCCGCGTATTTGGCGTCGAGTTTCTGGGCGGTGTTCCATCGGTTGAGCCTTTTACCTTCCGCTACAAGTTTGTTTACCATCTTAGGTAAGTTGACGAAACCCTGCGACGGACCGAAGAAGAACATATTACTAACAATGTTACGAGTGTAGAAACCTACAGATCCCATTGTCTTAACCCCGAGTGAAACCCCGGTTAGTTTGCCTGCCCATCTTTGTAACCCAGACGCAAAATCAGTAGCGGCATCGGTCGCCTTGTTCTGAATTGCCGGATCAAAGGAAGCACGTAAACCTAAAATAAGCTCGCGCGGTCCGTATAGCTCCCCGGCTAGGTTACCTTCTTCGTCAACGGCGTTAAGTAGCGGGTCGTATGACGGAGCCATACCTTCTTTCAATGCACCGAATACATCCGATTCATCATCTGCACCCTCCTGTGGTTTACCTCCAGCCTTCTGCCTGCCTCGGATAGCCTCATAACTACTGTATGTATCCGGGTCTTGTGCCGCGGCTTCCGCAAGTTGGTCAGATGTGAGCAACCACCCGTTGGGGTTTTTCTCAGTTCTCCTCCCGAGTTGAACTAACTGCGTAATAAATGATTGGTTTGCTACCATCACAGATAAGTTCAGTTGAGTGCGTAGCAGATTATCGAAGTAACTCTCTGCACCATACTCACCCAGTAAGTTACGGATAGGTTCAGGTAGTTCGTCCTCTGATTTCTTATTACGTAGGTTATCCACTAAGGGGCGATACCCTTCACCTTTTCCTCCCATTGCCGCGCTCGCTGAACCCTGATCCCTGTATTCTGTAACCAGAGTAATGACCGCTTGTTCTCCCATACTCTTTCCGTGCATAGCCATCCCATCTACCTCCAGTTGTGCTTGTGCCCTAGCTTCTGCTTCGGTCATCATTCCAGCACCCCCATTAACCTCTTTGCTACTCTCTTGGATAAGTTTCCAACGATCCTCTATATATGTATCTTCTATGAATTGCGCGGCTTGGTTCCTTATCAGGACATATTCCTGTCCCTCATCTTTAAGGACTTTATCTGCCCAGTCATCTTCATGGAACATCCGGTAAGAACGTGTCAGGTATAGTCCCTTATTCAAATCTATATGTAACTTGAGATCGGGTTTAACGCCGTAAACTTTCGATACTTGATCCGACAATGCGTCTACATACTTACGTAGTTCAACTAACGTGTCAGCGAGCTTAACGCCGTCGCCTCCTGTAGCGCGGATCTCTGCCAGAGCATCGTCTCTTTGCTTAATTAGTTTCTTACGAACTGCGACTTTAGCATCGAGACGTGCTTGGGCGGCGCGTTGTTGCGCTTGTCCCGTTAACTTAGCCAGTTCGGCGTTCGCTTTTGCTTCTGCTTCGGCAAGTGTTTGTGGTGACGCGTCGTCCCCTAAATCTACCTTACGCACCGCGGTAGCTTCTCTTGCCCGGCGGATATCCTCATCATACTGACCTTGTATCTTATCTAGTACGTCATCGGGAACTTTAAGCCCATCGACTGAGCCTATCGCCGCAGATATGATTTCAGCAGGCGCGTTTTCCACAGAGCCGTAAGTGTTCTCCGCGAACATTTTAAGGTTGTCGTGGAAGTCTTTGAACGCGGTGTAAGACTGCTTGAGCATGAACTTACGGAAGTCATCAAGTTGTTTAACCCGTGGGTCGAGGTCACCTTTTAGGTATCTCATAATACCTTTGGGGTCTTCGTAGTCCCCTATCTCTAAAGCGGGTGCTTCAACAATCCGCATGAGTTGGTCGTAACTTGTGATCTTCTCAAGTGCGGCAAGGGTGCTACTCTTGATCCCTGCTTGGGTGCCTAGTGGCGCGTTAAACAAATTGTCAACATCTCCAGCTTGAGAGAATAATGGGGCTGATCCTAGTCCTTCTGGTTGTCTACCCATCCGCTCCGTGCGTAATGGTAGTTCGTCCCCCATATCTAACTGCATCTGCCACGCCGTCCACGGCACATTGGTGACGGGCTTCTTGATGTGGTTTTCATCCTCAAAGGCTTTATCCAATAAAAAGTGGGGTGTAGGCGTCGCCCCCTCCCACTGTTTATTTATAGCAAGGAATCCTTTAAGCCCTATGCCCACCGCCGCAACATCACGTCTGTTATCCTTGCGGGTCGCTGGGTGGGCTGATGGGTCGAGTGCCGCTACTTCAAGTGACGCCTGAATCGCGTCCTCCAGAACCGTGCCCTTAACCTTAATCCCTTTGATACCAATATCCTCAAGGAGTTTAACTACAGCATCCATAAACATCTGTAAGATGCTACGGTTGGGATCTTCCTCGGATGGGATGGAGGCTAAGTATTGCTGGAAAGTCGCACTAGAAAATGTCTCGGTGATAAACTCATCGAGGTTGCCTAATCCATACCAGTAATGGGTACTCGCCCTATCTGGACCGGAGGTTTGTTCCATACTCGCTATGATATCACCTGTCCGTTCCCTTCCCTCGGAAACAAACATAACCATGTGTTTTAGTTTCCGGGCTTCGGTATGGGTTGTGTCTGCATTGGAGTGTGCCGTTAATTGGTCACCGTTACCGTAACCTACAGTTGCTTCTGTTTCATCGTTGATGGCTTGTAGTTGACTTAAATCCTCGACATAGAAATCAATATGACTAGCAATACTAGATGAGTCCCTAACCCATTTATACGATTCTGCGTAAGGGATACCCGCTTTCTCTAAACGTTGTTTTATAAACTTAGCACCCGCTTGCTTTCCGAGCCTCTCACGAGCGCCCCGCGCCGCCATATAACGGGTATCTACCCGGAACACGTAATATTCTTTGGTAGGATCCGCGTCAAACTCAGCTTTTAGCTTTTCCCACATTTGCTCTTTAGCGGCATACTCGGCAGATTTATCCTTAGCTATGTCGTGCTTAAAAAACTCTCTTTCCTTTATCGCTTGGTAACGTGGGTTGAAGTTACTATAAACAAAATTCTTATAGCTTGTGCTTTCCCACGCTAAATCTGGACGTAGTTCTGGGAGGCCGGTAATCCCAAACTCGTCTGCATTGTCAGGACGCATCCACCTAGACCCGCTTACCTTCCGTGGGTCGAGTGTAAACTTAGGGAACGACCACCCCCCGTCAGGACCATCTCCGATGGGTTCTATAATATATTGATCTGTCGGATCCCTCCCATTGTCATCTACCCCGAACGTAAGTGGGAAAACGCGGGCTTCTTTAAGAACGCGTACATCCTCGTTTGCTCTATTTATTTCTTTGTAAGTGCCGCCTCCGTATCTACTAGGCACATCAGCCCGTTGCCGGGGTGTAAGGTTCCCGTGTGCTTTACTCGCCTTAGTGTACCCGTAAGCAGGTTCTAACGCGTCGAATACAATTCTTGTATAATTAGTATTTCCGGACTGACGGCTATCGAACCGCTCAGCCGTGTAGCGTAGAGCCCGCATATACGCCCTTATTAATTTATTTATCGGGTCATTTTGGTTCTTATTGTACTTCAGGTAACGCGTTAAGTTATTAAAGTATTTAGTGCCTTTCCCACGTTCCGTATGGTTATAAACGTGTTTAGCAGTTAGCACATGGAAAAATTCATGTATAACCGTCTGGGGTGCCTCATTAATACTCAGGTTCATGTGCCCATGACTGGCGCTCGCGCGGAATCCATCTTGCTTAATGTTTACCTTGGTACCGTCTAGCCTCTCATCGGAAGAATACTTTATAAGTAATTTCGCTATATTGGCGTAACGTGAACCCCCTTTTACTACTAACTCAAGTGCCTGCCTTGAGGTTTTAATTCCTTTAAGGTTAACACTATCGCCCGCGCTTTCCCAAGCCCTGTCGCCCATAGGACTAAAGGAGGCAGGGGGGAGTCCTCCGAATCTGTCGTTTAAAGACCGTATATTTCCATCCATGTCAAACTGGATAAACGATGCGTTCTTTAAACGGTCACGTGAGAAAACAGTTAACCCACGTGGATTCCGTGTAGGTTCAGTGTTATCAACTCGTTTTAATTCAACCTGTGTCCAGTTCTCCGGCATACCGCGGAGCGCTTTTGTATTACCCGCGTCCCTGTTTTTGGTATACTGGTGTGAGTTGTATCCGGCTACTCTTGCGTCGTTAATACCTTCCTCACCGTCCCGGATCATCGGGGTTTCCCCTTCTCGGGCTACCCTGCCTTTATCAACCAGAACAGGAAAGAATCCAGTCAGCCGGGGACTGCGGTCGCGGGTGTCACTATAATCCAACCAAGCTTTAACTTGGTCTTCGGTGTATAGAATAATTTCATCGAGACGTTTTGCGAGTAACACATCCCTATTAGCTTTTTGTATTTTAGCATCATCCCTCGTTGCTTGAACCCCGCGGTACTCCAGAGATTTGCTTTTCCAATTAAAGTAGAGTCCCTCATCCTCGGCTCTAATGGCACTGGCTAGTGCCCCCTCGGGATCCGCTTGGTGGTCTAAGTCATGCCCGTTTTTAACCTCTTTCCCTTGAGCTTCCAGAAGCTCATATTCCAAAGGCTCTCCCATCCTCCGTGACGCCGTGTTTTTGACGTACATCAACTCCATCCCCAGATGGTCACCTACGTCCTTCATTATCTGCCTTAGCTCGATAAAGTCGTCCGTAGTTAACGATAACTTACCCCTCACGGTAGGGAGAGCCGGGTATGTGTTTGATTCAATTTTGGATATGATATCATCATATCTTCGCTGAAGCTCATCCGGTATCGTGCGCGTTTTGCCCGCTAGTTCCTTACGCGCTTTACGTACAGCTTTTCTGAAATCAGTGGCGCTCATACCCGCCTCGTATTCCGCGGTGAGTCCCGCTTGGCTATATAAGAGATCATGCAAAGGGGGTAGTCCTTTATGGTCGTCCGTAGACGTAAGTAGGTAGTCGCGGTTAATGCCTTTGAGGTCATCTAAGTTACCGAGACTCATACCCCGTTGCTTCATTACTTCGACAAAATCACGTAGGGATATCTCATCATCCATGTATTGCTTGAACTCCGCGTCGTCAGCTACGAAATAATTCCGCGCCTCGGGTTGTTGTGTAGCAACATATAGATTCCTAAGTTTAGGGTATACAACATCCTCAACAAAGGACTCAGCCTTAATACCGGAAGACGGTGCATAGACAGGGACTATCCCCGAATCCGCTTTGACACTAAACACAGGTAGCCCGTCAGCGTTATAGTCCACAACAAACCCAGCATCTCCGAGGAATCTTGGGGCTTCTCCTTCGTTGATAACATACTTGGCGCGTGGGTCGAACCCGAACTCATATATTGAATTGCCTTCTGATATAAGATCTCCTGCCCTTACTTCAGCGGTCAATACTTTGTATTCACCGTAGCGGGAAGCGTGATCTTCTGCATAACGGCGATCAGTCGTAACCCAATCTCCTGTATTAATGTCATCGCTCGCGTCCTGCGGGACTCCTCTATATACAGTAACTAATGTTTCCGGCTTACCCCTAACATCTAGGAAAAGTTGGTGTATCTCTTTGTTACTCTGTGCGGCTTCCGCGGCTCCGTCTCCGTAATACCTCACACCCTCGGGGGTGTAGATATCAGGGAACATGGACTCCAAGTTACTCATGGAAGCCCCCTCTCCAGCTAAGGGTGCTCTGTGTATACCGCGGTAGCTGACATCATCAGCCTGCGTAGCACTCTCCCCGGCATTAGTATATAAAGCGTCCACATTCCGGTCATCGGAGATCTGATCGTAGAATTGCACCAATGCCTCCTGCGGGTTCTCGGGATCCGGGCGCATACTAAACGATGAGGCGCCTTGCCCACGCATACGCCTTATCTCGGCAACTAATTTCTTTGTGGCACTTGCTATGTATGGGTTCTGGGCATCTGTCCTGCGTGCATGAAGTAATCTATTTAGATAGCCATGCAAATAACGTAATACTACTTTGAGGAAGTTAGGGTTTTTGCTATAGAACGCGATATCCTCTTCAGAGGTAAATCCGGTAACAGCGCGTTCGGCGGACATCCTTAGCCGCTCTTCTATCAAACGGTATTTCTCCGCTTCCACTACGTTTTGGTCATCGGAGGCTAAGCGGTCGAAAGCATCTTTCCGTGTTTTATCGTTGAGGTAATACTCGTTAATAATTACACCGTACTCGGCGTCCGACGTATTCCCCATTAGGCTCACTATGTCGGATAGGTATAACTCCGTCCAGCTACTCCGGTGGGCTTGTTCATGTAATACCAATGAACGCACTACACGCCCGGCATTAACTTCGGTCATACCATAAGTTGCCCTTGCTATACCTGCTGGGTTTATAAACATAGTGCCACTTTCTGGGTCAAACCATGAAGCAGATCTCCCGTCATTTAACGTGTCTAAGACGACAGTTGGCGTGTCGTTTCGCTCGGCTACGCTGACGGCGATGTTAACGAGGTTCTGCACACGGAGGCGTCCTTCATCAGTGGTAAGCTCTGCGTCAACAGCAGTCTCGACGCTTGTATCCACATTGACCTCATAAGGTGAACGGGGTGATTCAAATCCGAAATCATCTTCGATATCAACTTCAGTAAAACGCTCAGATGGTGGCTGGATTATATTATCCTCCCCTATAACTACAGGTGACCCATCTACAACCTCAGTCGCGTCGTCGTCCTTTTGCTCATATACAAACTCGTCGCGGGCTACCCCCCTGCTCTCAAGTATGTTTTTCTGGGTAACTAAGACCTCATCTCGGAAGTCATTAAGTGATGCATCTTCGTCTAGGTTATGACCTCTCCTCACGCGGGCTTCAGCTTCGGCAAGTACCGTATCCAGCGTTGCGGTTGAGTACCTCTTGGCTTGTGATGCGGGGGTATCTATATAAGGGTTATCCTCTCTGTAAAATTTACGTATGACGATTTCACCCTCTTCTGCGGTATCTGGATCCTGTAACCTGTACCCTGTATCATTAGCCATTCTATCTACTTCATTTGATAGACCTTCAGCAGATTCAGGGTTACGGGCTAACCACTCGGACACAATACTGTCACGTGTATCTGGTGTGGCTTCGTGTAACAGCGCTTGTAAATTGTCGTTGTTATCATCCCCATTAAGATATGCGACATAAGCGTCATCGGGGTTAGTCATACCCGCTTGGGTGAATAGCGTGGGGGCGGATAATGGTTCAGTTGGGGTGCTTACATCGTCGCCTGTTAATTCTTTGTAGAGTTCTTGTCTTTCTTCAAGAGTCCACTGCCTAATCAATTTCTTAGGTATTGCTTTAGGCGTCCCTACTATATCTACCTTCTCGGTAACCCCCGCTATAGTCCGTTCGTGTGCGCCATACTTGATCGGTATATGGGTGGCGTTCTCTACTTTGACTTTGGCTAGTTGACCATCTTTTAATCCGAATTTACCTGCGTCCTTTTTCTTTAGGGAGTTACTGAGGGCTTCGTCAGTTGCTATGCTAACTGATCTAAGTACGAGTTTATCCCGCCATAGCTGGTAAGCCCGCGCTGTTCTATCAGGGTTGCTGAATTGTGGGGGTCTACCTACCTGTAACGCTCTGCGGACGTATGTTAAATACTCACCATCAAAATCTATTACGATACCTGTAATACTTGGTTGACCCACTCCGGGGTTGGCTCCTTTTTCTTTAATCACCTCCCCAACAATAGGTGCGCGTAGTGTATCGGTGCTCTTTAAGAAAAGCTCATTAATATAATCGTCTTTGCCCTCAAACCTTTGTCCCCTAGTGATTACTGTGTCTTCTTGTAGTTGCCCATCTCCCGCGCCCGTGATCCCTGCGCGCCATTCGGTTATCGAAATAGAATCCGTTTCGCCGGGTTCCGCGTTGGGTAAATCGGAGGGCGTGAAGTGAACAGTTAGTGAAACCTCATTGGGGTATCCACCTTCTCTGGTTATGTGTTTGGCTGTACGTTCCTTTCCTTTGATAGTGGAGTTCCCTCCTCCTAAATATACAATTCCAAATTTCTCGTGCGGG
>Ga0209645_1001006_pt1 | contig 14372 bp, 23 predicted proteins | sample ETNvirenome_6_30_FD_184070 | JGI IMG/M metagenome (GOLD analysis project Ga0209645, IMG submission 184070) | Marine viral communities from the Pacific Ocean - ETNP_6_30 (SPAdes) (version 2) | ecosystem: Environmental > Aquatic > Marine > Oceanic | place: Pacific Ocean | collected 2013-06-19
CAAAAGAGCAGTAGAAAAACTGCCTGATAATATAATCCTGACAAGAATAGAAAACTGGATGACACTTGGCATACCTGATTTACTTGTCTGTGATGCAAAGGGTAAATTTCATTTTATAGAGCTAAAAGTTACAGCTGGTAATGTTGTTAAGCTTTCGCCTAATCAGGTAGCTTGGTTAACTCGGCATGGACATGGTTCAGTTTGGATTATGGTAAGAGGACGAGAAGATCTATATTTGTATCAAGGGAAAGATGCAGTAGAGCTGAGAAGCAAAGGCCTACAGCTTAAACCATACCTACAGCTTAAATATCCTTTTGACTGGGAAAAACTTTTTAGTTTGACAATAAATTAATTGTATGCGATAAATCTTATTACACATTATATAGGAGATCGTATGATTAAATTTAAAACAAATATTCCAAATGGATATTTTTTAGCACAGACTAAACCAAAATTAACAAAGACAAGTATAACTGACGGTACTGAAGTCAGAATGTTCCGTAATTTAAAAAGTTATACAAATAGTGTCCAAATGCGATTACCAAATGCTGAGGGCAAAAACAGATGGATCACAGTTGGATATATCGATGAAATTAGATTGGATGATGCACAATTTATTGTCCATGAAAAGACAAGACAAAAAGTGGAGGCCGAGGGCAAAAAATATGTCCATGCATTTGTCAAAGGTAAGTGGAGAACTAACTGGACACTTGGTCAAGGCCATTCAAGAAATTACGATACCGATTTGGTTGAGTATAATCCCAAACAAAATAAACTTTTTAAAGTAACAGAATGGTACGGCGGTAAATATATTCAGCCTGACTGGAGAGGAACTGTTTATTTTGGTAAAGAAACATCCGATACAAGAGTTTCTCCGGAAGTATTTGTTAAAAAAGGAACACTAACAGTATGGAAAGAGAGGGATTAATTATGAAAAACACATGGGGATATATTTATGGAGATGAGTGCGATGAGTTGTGGGAGCATTTTGGTATGCCTAATAGAGATAAGAACGATCGCATGAAAGTTAAGTTTATTGAGTATCAGACAGAGGAGGACTATGATGGAAAAGATTGAACTGACCAAAGAAGATAAACAAGAAATTATATCTTGTGTAATGGAGATCAAATTCATTTTAGAAAATGGTTTAGACGAAGGTTATGAAGCAGTTAATTCAGCTACAATAAACGGTTTTAGTTATGAAAATGATGATGATCTTTACAAAGATTTTAAAAAAATTCAAAACTTAGATTTAAAACTGGAGGCCTTATGGAAAAGCTAAAAGATTTAGGCAATCTTTGTATCGATTGCAAAGAAGATACAAGTTTTGGATCAGGTAAGTTTGTCAATCGTATTCCAGCTGATGACGGAAAAGTCTCAGGATTTATGTGTGCTGATTGTCAGATGGTTGAATGTGATTCTTGTAAAGAAAAAGTTTTTGAATATGAAACAAGTCAAAAAGGTATGTGGTGGTGTACTGATAAATGTTACAAACCTGAAACATTAATTGATATTCGTATTGATCTTAAAAATGCTAAAGGTTTATTTGAAGATTTATTAGAAACCTATCCTGATGACGAAGATGTAAATTTGTTTAGTAGAAAATTAAATGAACTTTTAGAACTAATGGGGGAAAACAATGAAACATTGGCTGACTAAAGAAGAAATGGGAGATGGTTTTCAACACAATGAAGAAGAGCATAAAGAGTTTGAATATAATTCTTTGATAGATGTGGCCGAGCATGAAAAAAATACGATGCGAACTACATATATTGCTAGAGACATTTGGACGCCCCAACAAAGAGTTCAGCTTAGAGATTTGCTGAACGAACTTATAGAAAATGATCAAGAAGAATTACACAAAGATGCTGTAATAGATAACCAATATGAAAGGAGCCATGATGCGTGAATATAATTTAAATTTTAAAAACCTAGATGAATCAACAATTCAGAATATAAAATTAGAATTGGCAATTCAAGACAAGCTGGGAAAGTTTGAATTTAGAAATAAATTTATTTCGTCAGGATTTTTAAGTAGAGATAAAACCGGTCAGATCACATATAGACCAGCAATATATAAATGAAAGGAGGTATAATTAATGTTCATTTTACATTACCTAATGAAATGGCTTTACGGTGAGGATTATGAGAAGCATATGAAACGCCGTAGAAAATAGCAAACTAAGGCCGTGATTGACACGGCCTTTTTTATTTGATAAATGTATAAGATAAATCACATATTATAGGAGAAATGTTTATGGAAAAATATAAAGTTTTTATGTCAGGCTGGCTTAAAACTACTGTTTATGTTGAAGCTGAAAATGAAGATGAAGCTTTAGATAATGCACAAATGGAAATGTCTTTTGATAATTTAGAGGAGATAGAAGTTTTAGGAACTGTAAACGAGGAGGATGTATAATGGCGGTAATGATTAGATGCATAGAGAATGAGGGAACATATGAGCGTTCCCACAAAACGTTTTTTGACTTATTATATTTAAAAAAGAAAAAAACTAAACTTAATGGCAAAACTTGGACCGAAAATATTATTGTAAATAGCGAAGGTAAAGAGATTAAAGATAAAGATTTACTTAGACTTACCTATGCAAATTTTAAAGTTTTTGAAAAAGAAGGATACGATGATTTTTTTATGGTCAGAGAATTTATTGACGACGATGGCCATTGCCAGCACGGTCCTGAAATAGAAGTTTATATTGATCGAAAAGATCATGTAGATGAAGATGATATGAAAGTTTTAAGATACTGGGGATTTGCATAATGTTAAAACTAGTAAACAAATCAACAGCAAAAAAAACTACAAATTGTGCGGTAACATATAGAGCTGGTGGCCAAGATAAGTTTGCCACTTGCCCTATTACTTGCAGTTTAAAACCTGATGCTTCAGCTGGTGCCAGCAAAATTGATACTGAATATTTAAATGCGGTATCTGACGCGGTCCCAGCTGGTGGCGTAAGCTTCACATATTCTCATTTTAATCCTAGGTATTGGAAGCATAAATTAAAATTTGGCAAAACTACAATTAACTATTCAGCAAAAAATTTAACTGATCTTTTATTGCACAGCTTCGTACCAGCTGTAATTAATGTTAAAGAAACATTTTGGAATAATAAAAAATCACATAAAATTTCAGGTAAACAAATTGTTAGATGCCCAGCTGAATATTCAAGTATTAATTGTAGTACTTGCGGTAATGGTAAACCATTATGTTCACGGCTGGATAGATTATATGCAATTGGCTTTACTGATCATGGGGCTTTTAAAAAAATTGCCGGTAATGAAAATGAAAACGGCGGTTGTTATGCAACTGGCGGTAATGTTAATTTACATTGGAAGGCCACATCATTAAGTAAAGATAAACAATCCGATAGTAAAAAGCTTATAAGCTGGTCTAAAGCATTACCAGCTGGAACAGTTTTACGACATCACATAGCTGGAGACTTAGGCAAAATAGAATAAACTTTACATATAAGATAAAAAGTATATATTTAAAGCTGGGAATAATCCCAGCTTTTTTAATTCACACATTTAAAAAGGAGAAATATTGTGAGAAATTTAGAAAATGAAAATAGAACTTTAGAATCTTTATGTACTGAGATTTTAGAACTAAATAGAAAAAAACAAGATTATATTGCACCGACGAACCAGCTTCAGGTTCAGACCGTAGTTAACGACGACGGCCCAAATACCACACAAATAATTATGGAAGCTGATCATGGAGAGAAAACAAAAATCTTGAATGCAAATGATGTATGTTTAGATCAGATGAATGTTAAAAACGGTCTGGATACAAAGGTAGGCCGTAGGCTTCAAACTAACTATCCAAAAGAGTATGACCAATTAACAAATGCTATTTTAGAAAAAGAGCCTTGTAAACGTATGATCAGATCATTTAATTATCCTGAAACAACCGGGCAGTACATGAATAATGTTATTGGTACCGCTAGAGCGTATTTATCGGATAGATTTAAAACTTTTGATAATTCTGATTTATTGGAGTCTGCATTACCTACACTTGCCGAGTCTGGTGCCTGCTGGAAAATTGTCAATTATGCTAATACTGATAAAAAACTTTACATCAGATTAAAAAGCGAAATTCAAACCGCCGACGCTGGCGTCGGAGATCATATGGCCAATGGTCTATTTATTTCTAATTCTGAAGTAGGTTTTTCAAGTATTGCAACCGGTATGACATTATGGACTTTAGCTTGTTTAAACGGTATGCAAACCGAAAAAATTACGCGTAAGGCCCACATAACGTCCGCGAGAAATGGGGATAATTGGAATATATTAACCGATGAAACTAAGGACGCCGACAACCAGCTTTTAAAACTTCAGATGAGAGATATTATAGCTTCATATGGTAGCCGTGAAGAGTTTGATAATCAGGTCGAATTATTTAGGAAGGCCAAAGAGGATAAAATATCCACTGATAAAAATATGAATGACGCCGTAGAGGATTTAGGTAAAGTTATGGCCTTATCTAAAAAAGAAACTTCCAGCGTATTGGAAGGCCTTTTAAATACTATTGGGCAGTCCGGTTATGAACAAGGCCAGCCGATTAATAAGGCCACCTTAGTTAACGCTTGTACTGCGGTAGGTAATAAGGCCCAGCCGGACGATGTAGACTTCTGGCAAAGGTTAGGTGGTAAGGTTTTAAATCTTAACAAGAATGACTGGAATAGAGTCGCCTTGGCCAGCTAAAATGCGACCTTGGTAATAACAGTTTTATGAACTGGATTAAACGGCCTTTACTTTTAGGCCGTTTTTTTTTATGTTTAACTATCACATTTTATATAGGAGAAAATTTATGAGTGATTTAAATTATACCTTAGATAGTAGGGAGTCTAGTAAGGCCCATACACTAAGAGTTGAAAAACTAACAATTGCCGACATACTTCAGTTAAATAACGACGGTTATATACCGGATGAAATGACGGATAAGCTATATTATTTTTTGTTAGATAGTAAGGCCCTTAAAAGTAAGTTAATGGAGCTGGCCCATGACAATTAAAAAAACAATTAATTACTTAGATTTAGATTGTGAAAATTGTTTCACAATTAATGAATCTATTCACGGCCATTATGAAAATGACAAAAGCGGTAATATTCCGGCTGGAGAATTTAAACAATGTAAAGAGTGTTTTTTATACGGTGCAGAATTAAAAGTAAGTAAAATTTTAAAATGCCATGTAACGGAGGTTATTTAATATGTTTAAAGATAACGAAGGTTTAGAAAATACTAGACGGCAGTTAAGAGAATTAATTATTTTTCTTAATAAACAAAGTTTAAAAGAAAATAATTGTTTATTAGATTTTGCTGTTGATGGTCTAATGGCGTCGGAAAGTTATATTAATAAATTTGTATTAAATAAACAATTAGCTTGTTTAAACGGCACCGAAACGGATTTAAATAGAAAAAGACATAATCAATAAAGCTGGACCGCTCCAGCTGATAAGACGCCGTTATTGATTAACGGCGTTTTTTTTGTTACAAATTACAAGAATCACATTTTATATTATGAAAGGAGTCGAAATGTTGAATCATCAATTAACTTGTAAAGAGCGAGTCGCCGGAGAGCTGGCCGACCGTTTAAACGATATTAAAACCGCAAATCTATTTTATAGCAGTTTAGAAAATATTAAACGTAAGGCCAAAAATAAGGCAATACCGGAAAACTTTTTTAAAATTGTTAAAAGTTTAGATTTAAGAAGTTATAAAAGCATGACGCAATTTTTGGGCAGTTACGCTTTATGTTTCGATTACATTGACGGCGTACAAGCTGAACAAGAAAATAGCGGTAATTATTGGCGGTTACAATTAAGCTGGGGCGGTCCTTCCGATGAATTTAGAATATTTTGGAATTTAGAAGACGGGATTTATAGAATAGATTATTGGTTTTTAGATTGGTACGACGGGGCAAAAATAACGCTTAATAAACACGATGAAGATTTTAGTTTATTACGCCGAATCATTTATAATGAATATTTGAATCCTTGGTTTGAAGGCTATACGCCCGATTATGAATCGCTTTCAAACTTCCAAAGTTAAAATATAACTTCATAACTTATTAAGGCCGTGGCACTAGCTGACGGCCTTTTTTTTATTCAAATAGACGCTGCTCTTTTTATTCAAATAGACGCTGCTTTTTTCTACTGGGGACGTGTCACAAGCTGCCGACCGTTTAAAACAGTTAAACAAGGTCCAGCGGGCCTTTTATACCGCCTTAAAACCTACGACGCGGGCCAGCTGGTCCTTGAATCGTATTAATTGAATTGTTAACCGTGGAGTCTGGTAGCTGGTTCACGGACCGTAAACAGCTGGCCACGATCCACGAACCGGCACCAGCTGGACGACGACTCCACCATCAGGAATCATAAATTAAAACTGGTTTATCTTTACCAGCTGGACCGGTACCGGCTGGCCGTGATCCGCGAGCCGGCCGGGACGGAAACAGGATAAAATTAATAGGATCCTTCGAGAATAAAGGTTAATTTTTAAGACCAGAATTTTTATTTTTTTTAAAATTTTCACGGTCCCACAGGCGTTGGGCACAACGGCATTTGCCAAGTTTTTCTCAAATATTCAGATAAAATTTGATATAAGCGTTAACTATATTATAATAAGCGATAAATGGCATAAAATAACATAGCATAGGGGCCCCTACATGGATGGTAATAGACACGACGAGAGACGTTTAAAACTAGAACTAAGGTTAGCTCAGTTAGAGAAGAATGAAGCTTGTAAAAATAACTTTTTATCATTTGTCAAAACCATATGGCCGTCTTTCATACAGGGCCGTCACCATGAGATCATTGCAGAGAAATTAGAACGAGTTGCGAACGGGGAACTAAAGAGACTTATTATCAACATGGCACCAAGACATACGAAGTCAGAGTTCGCATCCTTTTTGTTTCCAGCATGGATGATGGGCAGAAATCCAAATATGAAAATTATTCAAGCAACACACACGACAGAACTTGCAGTAAATTTTGGACGTAAGGTAAAAAATCTTTTGGACACGGATGAGTTTCATGAAGTTTTTCCTGAAGTTAAACTTGCAGCAGATAGTAAAGCGTCGGGAAGGTGGGATACAAACAAGGGCGGTATGTATTATGCTGTTGGTGTAGGATCAAACTTAGCTGGTCGTGGTGGTGATCTTGTTATTATTGATGATCCGCACTCAGAACAGACCGCGATGAGCAACAATGGTTTTGAAGATGCATGGGATTGGTACACTGGGGGCCCCCGACAGAGACTACAACCCGGTGGCACAATTGTTTTGGTGCAGACCCGGTGGTCCGAAAAAGATTTAACGGGTCAGTTGATACGTTCTATGGCTAAAGACCCGTTGGCCGATCAGTGGGAAATCGTAGAACTACCTGCTATATTCGAGAGCGGTGAGCCTTGTTGGCCCGAATACTGGAGCTTGAAAGACTTAACAGCTGTAAAAGCGTCAATCCCTCCGAGCAAATGGAACGCCCAGTACCAGCAGCAGCCAACGGGCGAAGAGAATGCTATAATTAAACGTGAATGGTGGCAAAGATGGGAAAAAACAAGCGTTCCAAACCTACAATATGTCATTCAGAGCTACGATACAGCTTTCTCGAAGCGTGAGACAGCAGATTATAGTGCGATTACAACGTGGGGCGTGTTTTATCCAGAGGAAGAAGGCGGACCGCCTGCTCTAATCTTGCTTGATAGCAAGAAAGGACGCTGGGATTTTCCAGAATTAAAAGATTTAGCGTTAGAAATGTATAAATATTGGGACCCAGAAACAGTAATTGTTGAAGCTAAGGCGTCAGGTATGCCCTTGACCCACGAATTACGGAACATGGGCATTCCAGTTGTCAATTTTACACCCAGTAAAGGTAATGATAAAGTGTCAAGGGTGCATTCTGTGTCCCCGTTGTTTGAAGCTGGGATGGTTTGGGCCCCCGATGAAACTTTTGCAGACGAAATGATAGAAGAGGTTGCAGCTTTTCCAAATGGAGAGTATGATGACCTTGTAGATAGTATGACACAGGCCTTAATGAGGTACCGTCAGGGTAATTTTGTACAGTTACCGAGTGACGATTGGGGCGAAGAGGTTGATTCTGTCAAAGTAAGAGCGTATTATTGAGGGTGACATGGCTGATTCTGTAGTAAAAAATGCAAACAAAGAAAAATATGACGAAGATGCTATCTTCGATCGTTTGTTAGAAGAAACACTTGAACCAGATGTTGTTGATTTACGAGAAAAACAGTATGAGGGTTTGGCACCGCCTCTATTTGACGTTGATGTGCGTGATATTACTTATGAAGCTCCGACAGAATTACCGATGGAATCAGAAGGTATTCGTTCTATAGGCCTAGAAATGGGTGGTAACGCGGGTATTGAGACACTTAAACAAACGACTATACAGCTACAAGAGATACCGCCTGACAGAAACATGACTGTTCTGCAAAGAATGATGAAACAAGCAGGGGCCCCGGCACAGGACCCACGGCTCTTGGCTCAAGTATCACAAGTCTTAGGAAGAGATGTCTGAACAAACTTATAGAGACGTTCTTTCCCGATTAGAGGAAAAGGACAAAAAACCTATGACAATAGATGAGGCGTATGACGCCCTGTCTTTCCTACCCGGCACAGGTGAAACTATAGCAGCTTATGAACTACCGGGTGTTTTATCTCAAGCTAAAACTTTGATGCAAGACCCTAACGCTTTAAAGGCGTTGGCAGGTTTAGGTCTAGGTGCATTGGGCACAGCTGCGGTTGCTCCGGGTATAGGGCCTGTGGCAAGATATGCAAAAAAAGGAATAGAAGACTTTATTCCTTACTTAACACCAAAACTTGCTCCAGCTGGTGGTCCCGACACATCTAAAGTGTTGATGTCTGGTGACGACAGTGATGATCTTTTCTCTTTACCCCCTGCAAGTGGAACCTATGAGCCTGGTGAGAAAAAGTTTATAAAAGGTTTAAATCAAGAGATATACAAACTTACCGATAAAAGTTTATTTGATCCTGCAAAAAAAGCAGGACGTAAACTTGTTATTGTATCTTGTAGCCAGAAGAAATGTCCGGATGTAGGTAATATGAAAGCATTTGACAGATACATGGGTTCTGTCTTTCAATCTTTAAAAAAGCAAGGTGTTCCAGAAGATGTGGATGTCGCTATATTGTCCGCGAAACACGGTCTTATATCAAGAGATACACCAATCAAAAATTATGATTTAAAGATGTCATCAGAGATTGGTCAAAAATTTAAAAGCGATCCTACGCAAATGAACAGAATTATTAATACAATGACCGGGTATGATGATGTCATTGTTCAAGGCGGACCTTTATACAAAGATGTTATAAGAGCTGCGGCGGGCAAGGGAGATATTAATTTAACTGAGGTTCCACCGGGTGGCGGTATTGGGACCCAGCGTTCTGATCTAGTTAAACTTATAAAAGGTGAGGATATAGCAAAAGGTAAAGATGTAACAAAAAAACTTACTGATGAAGATTACATCAAACAACTAGAGGACATGGGTATTAATGACAGGGGCAAAATTGATTACGCTTCTATAGAAAATGACGCGGACGAGATAATAGTTCCTGCTGTAGAAAATTTTGGTTTAAGAGATGTTTTAAAGGCAGGCGAGGGTTTAAAAGGAGCTGAAAGAAAAAGAGCTATATCCGACAAAATAGATGAAATGAAATTAATTTTTGCACAGCATAAGGACTATGCAAATAAAATTTATCTCGAAAATGCTTCTTATGCAGCTAGAGCTAAATCAGATAATGTAAGAAAATCTTATGAGTTTCGTACTAGACAAGCTTCAAATAGAGAAGTGTCCGCTCAAATGTATTTAGATAATTTAGAAAAGCTTCAAAAAAATATACTAGGTAATGCTTACGATAAAAGTAAAAAAGGTGTGCAGGCACAAAATTATCAAGGTGGTGTCTTTGCTAAAATAGACACACCTGTATATCATTACACAAAGAAAGCGAAAGAGGGTTTTACTAAATTCAAATTACCTGATGATGACCCTGATCCTTTATCTGTACTAGGTATTCATGTTGGATCAACACCAAAGGCAGCGATAGATAGGTACGTTGCTACTGTTTATGGTCCAGCTGTTAAAACTTACTATAGACAAGGTATGGATCTTGATACAGCTATAAAAAAAACAGAAAAAGAATATGGTGCTGATCAAATTATTTATAATGAACCAGGTAAAGATATTAGTCCCGGTAGTGTGCCTTTAAAAGCTGATTTAAGTAAACCATTTTTAAATCCAGAAACAAAAAAACCATTTACAGAAAGTGAGCTCTTTAGGCTTTTAGAAAAGCCTGATGATGTTATGGACACAGTTATTTACGAAAGAACTGTTGATAATGCAAAAGAGTTAAGAAAACTATTATCTAAAAAAGGTTTTACTCATATTCCTTATGTTAATGATTTTGAAGATGCAGGAAACTTATCTTACATTATGCTGGTAGACAGGCCCGTGAACAGTACAAAAGTATTACAAAGCCCGTTTGCTAAAAAAAATCCGTCCGCGGCTAACGACCCAGACTTTATGAAAGCCGAAGGAGGCGTGGTTGAAATGAAAGATAAAGCTGTTAATATGTACAGAGATACACAAGGTATTGAACCATTTATTAAATATATGGTATAGTCCTCAGAAGGAGACTTAGATGGCAGAAAAACCAAGTATGGTGGACAAAGTTCCGTCACAGTTAGACGAACAAGAATTGAAAGAGCAAATGGATGTTGAAATTCCTGAGGCGATGGAAGCTGAAGAAACACCAGAAAATGTAGAGATTGTAGAAGAAGAAGACGGAAGCGTTGTTGTTGATTTTGATCCTCGTGAAGATAAAGGTATGGACGGTGACTTTTATGCTAATTTAGCAGAGGATATGTCCGATGAGGAGCTTGGCCGTTTGTCAGGTGAGTTAACATCAGAATTTGAAGAAAACAAAAGCAGTAGACAGGAGTGGGAAGATGCCTTTGCCAACGGCCTTGAATTACTTGGATTTAGCTACGAAGAAAGATCCCAACCCTTTAGGGGTGCCAGCGGAGTTACTCATCCATTACTTGCAGAGTCCGCTACACAGTTCCAAGCACAAGCTTTCAATGAGCTCCTTCCACCGGGCGGTCCAGTTAGAACTCTTGTCATGGGAACAAGCACACCAGACAAAGAAGATCAAGCTCAACGTGTTAAAGAATTTATGAATTACTACATAACTTCGGTTATGGAAGAATATACGCCTGAGTTTGACCAGATGCTTTTCTATTTGCCACTTGCAGGATCAACATTTAAAAAAGTTTACTATGATGAGAACTTAGATAGAGCTGTCAGTAAGTTCATACCAGCTGAAGATTTAGTTGTACCCTACAGCACATCTGATCTAGAGACCTGTCCTAATATTACTCATGTTGTCAAAATGAGCTTAAATGATCTTAGAAAGAGGCAACTATCGGGCTTTTACAGAGATATACCTGTTATACCAGCACAGGGCGAAACTTCTTCTGTCAAAGAGGAACTGGAGCGTATAGACGGTATGTATCCGTCTAATGTTGATTATGATTGTACTTTACTTGAGTGTCATGTGGATTTAGACCTTGAAGGGTTTGAAGAAGAGGACGAAGAGGGTGAAGCAACAGGAATTAAGGTACCTTATGTCGTAACGATTTCTCAAGATAACGGTCAAGTTTTATCTATACGCAGGAATTATAAAGAAGACGATGAGAAAAAGAAAAAGATACAATATTTTGTACATTACAAGTTTTTACCGGGGTTCGGGTTCTACGGACTAGGATTAATCCATACCATAGGCGGACTATCAAGAACAGCGACAGCCGCACTAAGACAGTTGATCGATGCAGGTACACTATCGAACTTACCAGCAGGATTCAAGGCCCGCGGCCTACGGATCAGGGATGATGACGAGCCGTTACAGCCGGGAGAGTTTAGAGACGTCGATGCACCGGGCGGTGACATCAAAGCTAGTCTTATGTCTTTACCGTTTAAGGGTCCAGACCAGACATTGATGGCACTCTTAGGCTTTGTAGTTGACGCTGGACGGCGATTCGCAACGATTACAGATATGAAAGTAGGTGATGGTAATCAGCAGGCAGCGGTCGGTACTACGATTGCTATGTTGGAACAAGGCTCACGGGTCATGTCAGCTGTGCACAAAAGATTGCATTATGCCATGAGATTAGAGTTTAAATTGCTTGCTAACGTCATGGCTGAGTTTTTACCAGACAGTTATCCTTATACGATTGCGGGTGTAGATAGTTCAGTTAAGTCCGAAGACTTCGATGAAAGGGTCGATGTGCTACCTGTGTCAAATCCTAATATCTTTTCGCAAGCTCAAAGGATTGCTTTGGCACAGACAAAGATGCAGATGGCCACAGCAGCACCTGAGATGCACAATATGTATGAAGTGTTTAGGGATATGTATGAGGCGTTAGGTGTAAGAGATATTGACAGAATATTGAAAAGAACACCTGAGCCAGAAGCAGAGCCAAAAGACCCAGCCTCAGAAAACATAGATGCTTTAGATATGTTACCTATGGTGGCTTTTGAAGGTCAGGATCATGAGGCTCACATCATGTCTCACATGGTTTTTGGATCAACACCTCTTGTGTCAGGTACACCGCAAATTGCAGTATCTTTACAGAAACATATTATGGATCATGTAAGAATAAGTGCCAGAGAAAAAGCAGCTGTGGAGATGATACAAAGCAGTGGTGGTCAGGCCTTGTCAGAAGAGCAGATGTTAGATGTAGAAGCAAAAACAGCTCAGTTTGTAGCTGAGGGAATGACAGCCTTAAAACAATTAAGTGCACAACTATCAGCACCAGGACCTGATCCGTTAGTACAACTAAAAGAAAAAGAGCTACAGGTTAGAGCACAGGCTGAGGAGAACGATGCACAGATCGATGCAGCTAAACTAGGCCTTGAGCAACAGAAGGTGCAGCAAAGAGACGCACAGTTTGATAAACGACTTGATAGTCAGGAAAGACAGACTGCTGCTAGAATTAATGCAGCTGAGAGGCGTGAAATAATGAAACAACAAAAAGGAGGTCAGTAATGGCAAAAGAAAGCGATAAAAGAACAGAAAAAGATCTAAGGAAAGAATTTTTTGATGGTCCAGCTTCAGATATTATGAGTTTTGAACAGTTTCTTATGCAGCAAGGCCGCGGTGATTTAGTAAAGCCTATTAAGAAAAAAGAAGGTGGCGTTGTGACTGAATACGAATTTGTACGCGGTGACCCAAACTACTTTAAAGACTTACTATGAGTAAAAAATTACAGAAGTCTTCTCAATATGAAAAATACGATATGGACGGAGACGGTGTAGTTTCAGACGACGAATTTGCTCACATGGCTGAAATAAAAAGACTTGAGCATGATTTACGAAAGCAAAGGGCACAAAGGCGTATGGCAACAGCTAGTTTGGTTGCAATGGCTTCTTTTACTATTGCAATGTTCTTGGTCGATCTCGAAAGAGTTAAAGCACTTGCCGATATTAGTAATCTTTTTTATATCACTGGTGGCGGCATTGTGTCTGTATATATGGGTGCATCAGCTTATATGAATAGGAACGGAAAATGAAGCCTGCCTTCCTGCTCATGTGCTATTTGGCGGGTAATCCAGCGGGCACCTTACATTTTCAGTCAGTGAAGACAGCAGACTATTTTAAGTCATATCTTGACAACCAGACCGTGCGGATTGGTGATGACACGAAAAAATATGACTGTTTTGTAAAATTGGTAAAAGTAAATGAAGAAATGAGGTTATGGTAATGATACAAGCTTTAATAGGTCCAGCAACAAAATTGCTTGGAAAATTTATAGAAGATAAAGATCAAAAGAACAAATTGGCACATGACTTGGCAACTCTTGCCTCTCGTCATGCTCAGGAGCTGGCGAAAGGTCAAATTGCAGCTAACGCTGAACAGGCGAAGCACCCTTCAATATTTGTAGCCGGGGCCCGCCCCGCCATAATGTGGATCTGTGCTCTCGGCCTACTAACGCAATTTTTTATCATGCCTATTGCAGAATGGGCAACAGCGATATGGATGCCTGAAATTAGTTTGCCAAAACTTCAAACGGGGGAACTTATGACCTTAACCCTTTCGTTACTAGGATTGGGAGGAATGAGATCCTATGAAAAGTCAAAAGGTGTAGCAAGGGAGAATATGAAAAAATGAGTTTATATAGAAACATACACGCAAAAAAGAAAAGAATTGCAGCTGGCAGTGGAGAGCGTATGCGAAAAAAAGGACAAAAAGGTGCACCAACTGCAAAAAACTTTAGGCAAGCAAAAAAAACTGTGAGAAAGACATAACACAGGATTTATTTAGACATT
>Ga0209645_1001007_pt1 | contig 14368 bp, 10 predicted proteins | sample ETNvirenome_6_30_FD_184070 | JGI IMG/M metagenome (GOLD analysis project Ga0209645, IMG submission 184070) | Marine viral communities from the Pacific Ocean - ETNP_6_30 (SPAdes) (version 2) | ecosystem: Environmental > Aquatic > Marine > Oceanic | place: Pacific Ocean | collected 2013-06-19
AGCTAAGGAGTTAGAAAATGAATAACGAAATGTACCTTTCTGATGAAGCAGTTGGGGCTGTAATGATGGCCCTTCAAAAATCCCTTATGGAGCAGTCTGATATTGTTCCAACTCTAAAGGGCTTCAAGTTCCGTCTTTCTGAGGCAGGACTTATGATTATGAACCCTCCTATCCTTCGTGTAGCTCACGATGAGGAAGAGGATGCCGAGGTATAGTTATTGGTGCGATCTTTGCGGTGAACTATCTACAGCAGTTCACAGAATGAGCGAACGTCTTCATGACTGTAAAAGTTGTGGAGGCGTTAACTCTTTGCATAGGAAACCATCAATTGGATCTTTTCAGAAAAAAGATTTGCAAAAGCCCGGTGAACTTGTTAAAATGTTTATAGAAGAGACTCGTCAATCAGTTCGCGAAGAAAAACGACAAATAACTAAGGACTATGACCCAAATGACACTAATTCTAGGTGACATGGCACTGACCATTAATGGCTGGACACTCGCCTTCCTCCTATCGCTGGCCACTATTGGTTTCCTTATGATTTATGTTCGTTACCTACTTCGCGAACTGGTTGACCTGTCCGAAACCATTGTTGAGATGAACAATGAGTTTATTAGCTTCTCGTCCCATTTGAAGGCCCTACACGAGATGGAAATGTTTTATGGGGACGAGACCTTGGGTGGTTTAATGGACCACTCAAAACACCTTCTAAACCTGTTTGAGAACTTTGAAGACCAAGTAGGCTTTGAGGATGATGCGGAGGAAAACGAGGAAGATTTAGATGACGGAACCGAAGAGGCGCAGACGCCGCAGATCCAGCAGCAAGCGGAAGTATTTTACGGTGGAACACGAGGCGGCAATCCTTGAGTATGTTGCTACTGAAGACAACCGCCGAAGAACTGAATTATACAAACAACTAATAGGACCTGTATTTGACGAGATGGTAGACAAGATAGTCTACTCTTATAATTTCGCATCACTTCCTAATATACAAGCACTCCGAGACGAGTGCAAGATTTGGTTGACTACTATTTTAGAGAAGTTCAACCCCGACAAGTCAAAGGCATTTACCTACTTCACAGTTGTAACGAAGAACTGGTTTATTGCCCAGACCAAAAAGCGTTCCAAGAAGAACCGTCAAGAGATGGACTTTGAGCATATGCCAAAGGAGTTGGAACTTCGCCATCTATCTAATCGCATAGAATACGAAAAGGATAGGGAGCACGACGAGTTTATTCTCAACCTCAAGGCCAACATGATTGATTGGGAAGAGGAATCCGAGAAAGCAAACGACGAAAAAGTCATCCAAGCTATACAAATTCTATTTGAACAGGCAGATAAGATAGAAATTTTCAATAAGAAAGCTATTTATTTATATCTAAGAGAGTTAACTGGCTTGAACACAAAACAGGTTGTTGCCAGCCTGAAAAGGTTCCGAGCCAAGTATAAACACTTCAAGGTAGATTGGATAGAGGGTGACTTTTGAAAAAGAGTTTAGACGAACTTCTTCAGAGTGCTATTGAAAACATTGAAGAAGATCGAAGTGTAACCAGAACACTTCTTGACGATGTAACAAACTATCTTTCGCAGAATGAAGAAAACCATAAGTATGTTGGTTTGACTGCTGCGAAATATGTAGAAACCCTCCAGCGATCTAACGAGCAGTTGGTGAAGGTTGCTGGTCTGGTACAAAAACAACAAGCCACCTCAGAAGGTTTGTCCGAACTGGACAAAACTGAAATCTTTGACATGCTTCAGGATAAGCGTAACGAAAAAGCTGAGGGCGAAGAATAATGACTGATCCAGTGGACAAGGCACTAAAAGAGAAGCTAGATTTGCTTTACTCTAGTGGCGTGCCTTTTGGCGCACTGGAGAATATCCCTCTTGGGGCTCCATATGACTTAGAAGATCCGTTGGTAGATTCAAGAGAGATTGGCGACGATCCTATGGCTTACCACAGGGCCAATACGAATCGCAACAATATTAAATCTGCAATTGATATTTCCAGCCCCTTTGTTGGCATCGTCCTAACAGATATGAAAGTCTCTATAAATGACGAGGAAAGCGAAGCATTCAATATTAACTATGCAGGTTATTTCTCTAGAGCAGCAATGACAGGGTTCTGTCGTGTGCGAGTGCCAACACTGCACGATGGCGTATTGCCTCTTCCAGACCCCTCTCTGACAGAGGAACAGAATGCCGGTATTCTAAGTCTTTATCCTTTAGCAATAATTTTAGACAAAACACATATTGGGTCTTCTGAATTATCAGCACCAAATGTTAGGAGAGGAGATATTATTAGTGTTCAAGCCTTGGACATTAACAGAACCACCTATGAGATAAAAAGCTTAATAACAAAAGGCACAACAACAATAATTGAAGCACCTATTAATGCGATAAGATCTTTTTCTGATAATCCTGTAAATTTTTTGGGAATAGACCCAGAGCCTTCTACGGACGTCCCCCTTGACCCCCTTGATCCATGCTCTACGCTTGGAAATATTGGGCAAACTAAAGGTAAACGTGTGGAAACACTCTATCATGCAATGAAAGACTTTTTTCCGAATGCTATTTATCCTGTAAATAATAATGGAAAGGTTACTTCGATAGGTGGCTGTATGCGACCGAGTGTGAGCCACCCCGGTACCTTGGAGGGTCACCCCGGAGCAGATATTGATGGCGATCCCGGTGATGATATAATTTGCCCTGTTTACGGTATAGTCGTTACAAAGACCTATTCCCTCTCTCCATGGAGCAAGACGACCTTTCGTGGAAAAACAATGGCTGAAAAATATGCTGCCCTCGGTCGCAAACAGAAAAGAGATTTAGTAACAATTTTCCATCCCAAGCCATCTCAGATTGGATTATCATATGACGACCCAGAAATTCAAGAAGATCCTGAAAAATTGTTTACACGTTACATGCATATGACGAATCTTTTAGTTGAAGAAGGAGACATTGTTCAACAGGGCCAAAAGATAGGTGATCTTGGAAGCGAAGGACCAAGCTCTGGACCGCACTTGCACTATGAAATTAAAATACATAATTCTAAAAATCTATATAAAAAAGGCAAAGTAATACCACCATTCAGGGTAGACCCAAGAATTGGAATACCTCCGGAGGCAGAAAACTATAATCCAGTCGCTATAGCAGAAAGAAACTTAGGCACAAGCGCCTCGCCGGATCTCTTCGCAGAAAGTGGACTAACATCGGAAGAAATAGCTCCTGAATTCTATCTCCCAACATCGGAGGACAATATCTAAATGTCAAAACCTCCTTTAAGCGTAAGTGAAAACACAGAGCAAACCGGTGACGTCAATGGTTTGTATAATACAAACAAAGACGAAAAGACCCCAAACTTAGATGCGTGTGGTTCCGAGCAAATTATACAAAACAATGATTCTTGGATTACTCTAGGTCGTGATAAGCCAATTAGTTGTGGATCTGGGTATGGCGGAAAAGGCCATTCAAGAGCTTCAGCCATTGATATTTGTGTGGGAAGACAGACGGGTAATTTGAATTCTTCCACTATTGTAGCCAACAACCCAGTCAACTTGACCTACAATAAAGCGGGCGATGCTGCAAGAATCTACATCTCCCAACGCGCCGATATTGATGAATACTTTGGAATCAACGAAGGCTCGCAAGGACTATCAAAAGCAAAGTCAGCAATTGGTATGCACGCTGACGACATTCGTATCGTTGCGAGAAGAGGAATCAAAATTGTTACAGGTGGTGCTAAACAGCGAGACAGTCTAGACAACCCAACCAACGGTCTTCTTGGAATTGATTTGATGGCCGGCAACCTAGATACACCAGCACCCGACGGCACTCCCTACCTACAATCCTTGGTCAAAGGACAAAACTTGACTCAGGCTTTGACCCAAGTTGTTGATGAAATAGCAGCTTTGAATGGAGTAGTAAACGCTTTTATTCTAAAGCAGACAGCAATTAACTCTTTGCTTATTAATTCGCCGTATATAGGGCTATCTGCTTTCGGTATTCCGGTGGTTTCTTTTTTGAATCCCGGTTCCCTAACAACCGCCACAACACAGAACACAACCTTGCTAAACGAGGTAGTAGCAATGGCCACCCAAAGAAATGTTGTCTTAAATGCAATCAAGGGTGACTATTTACTCGAAAGCGGTGATGTATATATCTGTAGTAGATACAATAGGACTAACTAATGACTTTCAATAAAAATACTTTTGGCTTTAGTGCTCCGATTGAGTTCTTTAGAGTTGGAACGGCTGTTATACCAGATCTAGGAGCCCTCAATATTCTTGGTGAGGCCGGCGCAGAAGGGTTTCAATTTCCAGTTGCTACGCTGCAAGAGCAGCAAATAAATCCAACTGACAATGTAAAAACTTCTGATCTTATTTTTTGTGAAAGAGCAGAACTAGAGCCTATTGTAGAAGATTGTCCTACCTGTATCAAAAATCCGATTGCTTTTGTTCCGGATTGGAGAACCTTAGACTTTGGCGAAACTTTCTTCGATGAGAGAGAATGCAGATATTCAGTTGTTGTGGATACACAAGTAACAGGAATCCCAAATGATGTACTAAGAACTGTAAAGATTCGAGAAGGCATCAGAACTCTGCTCGCCGCTTATCAAAAAAGTGAAATCACTACCACTGTATATTATGTCGTAACCGGTAAAAATGATGAAGATCGTCCAGATCCAGACTTTATCAGTGGTGTAGAATTTGATGAAAAGCGTCAACAACTTAATTTTGATGTAGAAAGTTTTGAAAATGTTGGTGCCAATCTAGACACTTTGCTAAATGGGGCGCTTACAAATACAAATGTTCCAGCACCTAGAAACGGCTATGTCCGGCTTATGCTAGAGTCTGATACAATAGAAGTTTTGCTGGACACCCTAACGAAAAACGGCGCTCCATCAGTAACGATTGCCTATGACGTTTCTCCAAATAAGCTCCTAACAACAAAGGCTCTTGTTTCAATAGACGCAGAAGTCTTTAGAAGAATCCCGGCCAAGATTATTACTCAGCCGGCCATAGTCAGAAATCTTGATGAGTCTGATAACATAATCGAAACAACTCTGAATGGTACAAATATATTTGAAGATTTTAGAGAAGTAAGAAAGGGCCTCAAGCGTGCAAACAGATATGCTACCAATGCCATTAAAGGTGCTGAGGGCAGAGGAAGATTTTATTTAGCAGATGGTCGTTCTGAGAATCCTGTTATTATCGATTTCTCTGAAGAAGCAGACAAACTTCAAAATTTTGCAAATAACATTTTGTTCCCTGCAATCCGAACAGTTCTTGGAATTCGTATCCGAGGAGATCTAGAAAAAGTAAGAATTACTTTTGAGAGAAATTCTGAAGACAATACTTTAAAAATTATAGAAGTTGTTGCAAATAGAATTGGTTGTGAAGAGGTAGCGTTTAGCACTTTGAGGGATGTGTATCCGATTGTTAGAGAGCTATTCGGCAATCCAGATACTAGCGACTTTGGCCGCAGCACAACGCTTGGATATGTAGCTGCGCTACCTGATATGGTATTTTATCTTGCCGGGATACAAGGCATAGTTTGGCTAGAGTTCATAACACAGTTTACTTATCCAAAATTAGAGTTTAGAACACCTGTTGACCTCCTAACGCTTGAAGATGATAGGTCCCCTGCCGAATGTGCAGCACAACAAAGTGCAAATGAAATACTAAACAGGATTATCCTTGAAGGTCTCGGCGCTCCGGACCTCCTTCTTGATGGTCTTGTAGACAGTATTTGTGCGGCTGCTGCTGATGTAACAGAAGCTCGCTTGGAAAGAGAAAGGTTGATCAGAGAACAACTTGGTGAGCAAAATACTGTTGCTATTAGAAAGAAAATCAAAGACAAGAAAAAAGAGATTCGCAACGCGAGAAAGAATAGTGAACCAACTGAGAAATTAACAGAAGAGTTGGAGGGTTTTCAAACGCAACTGGAAACTGCGCAGAAACGTCAGAACGCCATTAACGAACAAAATCTTGAATCTTTCAAAAGTAGGAAGAAGTTTGTAGATGATTTTCAAGAGAAGCTAGAGGGCACAACTCAAGAGTTGTCTTCGCGGCCCCTTGCAAGAGCACTCTTGGAAGCTTTAGTATATGGTGTGGAAACTGCTTCTTCCAACTCCGGACTTTCCAAAAAAGAGAAAAAAGCAGAGTTCAAAAATAAGCTTTACGACATTAGCTTACTCCAAAGAGCAATTGATCAAACCACAGGGGGCTGGTGCGGAATACTCCAGTTGGTCTTTGAAGCAATGCAGTGTTTGTTGAACGGTCTAAACCCTGCGGAAGTTAAGGCCAAACTTATTGAAATAGCATTGGGCTCTCTTAAACCGCATATGGTAAGAAACTTTTTGCGAGCCATTGGAACACAGAGTCCGCAAAAGCTAGACGAGTTCAATTCTAGATTCCAAGAATTTACTGGTAAAACCATAGATTCATTACTAGATCCTTTTGTTGATAATTCACAAAGTAGTGTTTTCAACTATCGTGAAGAAAATCAAAAGGAAGCCACAGCTTTGCTAAAGCAAGATTTAGAAAGTGGCCAAACTCGTGAATTTAAAGAAGTCAAAAAGCAAGCACGTAAGAACGTAAGAGAGCGTAGAAGAGAGAATCTAGCATCACCAAGTCTGGATCTTACTGAGCCTCTTGCCGAAGGAATTGATTTAGCAACCGATCTCTTGCCTGATGGAGTAAACGAACTAACTGATCAGCTTTTGGGTGCTGGTTCGATTGAAACAGGTAACGATCTAATCAATGCTTTTACTAAGATACTAAAAGAAATATTTGATATTGACGAGTTGTTTGAGCTTTGCACAGACGTATTACCCGGCTTTGATGTAATCGAGAAGCTGGTCAAAGACTTGCAATGTATAGTGCCTAAGCTTCCCGATCTAGATCCTCCTTTAGGGCTAAATCTAAAAAGTCTCAATCTGGATATATGTAAGCTATCTCCAACTGGTAAAACAGATTTTACATTCCCAAGGTTTAATCCGCCCCTCGGCTTGCAAAAAGAAAAGATTTTAACTGATATTAAAAACTTCTTTGTGCTTTTGGGCAAATATCTTTTAGACTTGCTCGTGGATATTGCGACACAGATATTGATCAGAACATTGGTCACAATCATTGAGGCTGTTCTTGATCTCGCGTGTGATCTGTTGGCGACAGCAGGCACAGCCATTGCAGATGCGATAACAGGCAACGATGCGCTAAAATCTGATCTTAAAACCGCTCTTTGCGCGACTGATAACTTATCAGACGAGCAGTTTGCTGATGCCATGAGAAATGTTTTTGGTGCGCTAGGTAGCACGCAGCCGGGTCAGGGCTGTGTTCAGAATCTAACCACGCAAGAAATGCTTACATTTATGGATTCAATATTTGTATCTGTTTCTTATAACGAATTGTATAACCTACTTTTGGGCAATCCAAATCCAAATACTCTAACGATCATATCGAGACTGGCTAACCTAAGTGGATCTCCATGTATCGCAGCGATATTTGGTAACGAAGATAATATCACAAGCTACTTCTCAGGTTTGGGAACCCTTATAGATGCGAAAGACGTTTTAGACGGAATCCCAGCAGACGTAAACTTGCAAGATGGCTTCAACGTATGTCGCGCAGAAGATCAGGATGTACGTCGTCAGCTTCAGGCACAGCTTTACAGAAATAAGGGTTTGACTCCAGAGCAGATTGAAGATCAGCTTGAGTTCCTAAAGAATTCTGCTGTTAGCAAAATGCAAGATTTAGCAAGCATACTTTTTGATGGTCCTTATAAGGATTTGCCCTCTTTGCTATCCAGTGCTAACTGCCCAGATAATGGCCTTCTTCGTAGAGACCCAGCTATTGCACAGGGGCTACAGACTGTAACTGACGCTACACTAGATTCCATTGAGCAAACTTTAATTAGAGACCTTGTTGGTGTTCGCGGCCTCTTCCCCAGAATTCTATCAGATACACAGGGTCGAGGTCTAAGAGGGCATAAGTTCTTGGTCCGCGCCTTTGGAAACCCGCAAGGCTTCAATAATAGAATATTTGAATTCTACTCAGACGACGCGATTGCAAAGGAGGGCTCATTTGGACCTAATGGCCCAAGAATAGACCAGTTTGGTCAAGAATATAAAACAACTGGTAGCTTAACTATAATCAGCCCAATGGGCGGTTTCCCTCCGACTGTTGGCGGCTACCTATACCACAAGCTTCGTAACTATAGAGTCGGTCCAGTAATTGAAGGAACATCAAATAACTCAATGATTGAGTTCAAAACAAGATTGAAAGACCTCGAACTACAAGAGCGCAATGAGGTGGTCGCCAAGCAAAACCTAGACATTATAAAGAGAAGAAAATTCTTTTTAGCAAAATGGGCAGCAGCAACATCTTTTGTTGACTATCCCACGATGCAGCCTCTCCTAGAGGGGGATCTTGGAACGGTAGAAATTCTTACTGTACCTCTTGAAAATATCTCTGCAAATACAACAGTATTCGATCTAGAAAAGATCGAAGTAGAGCTAAAAATGGATCTATCACTCACGTCGAAGGCTAGAATCAATGTAAACTCCCAGTTCCTAAATCCGTCAATCGAAAAACGTAGAGCCATTTTTGTCGATATGATCAATGCTTGTGACGCACAAATATTTTACCTACCCGGAAATAAGACAAACAAATCTGAAGAAAGAGCAAAAAGAATACTTTCTGGCGGCCCTGATCTGAAAAATCTTAATATCAATGGCCGAATTGTTGGTATGAGTCTAGCTGATTTCCGAGACAGAATACAAAAGAAAAAGTTCGATACACAACTAGACAACGACGAGCTAGAGTTTGTTAATGATCAAAATAAGGCATACAAAGATTTCTGGAATATCAATTTAGCTAGAAAATTCCAAATGACCCCGGAGTTGGCCAAGCTTTATCGTGAAATGGCCGAACAGACTCTAGAAGATCAGCTAACACCTCCAGAGCTAGATAACCCATATGAACTAGCATTGGAGTTTATTCCTTACAGCAAAAAAGACAAAGACGACGCTCCGATTGACCCAGACTTCAAGGCATCCATAACCTATAACGTAAATCCGCAAGATGCTGACGGTAACTTCCTAGAAGAGAAGTATAAGTATAGATTTATGTATACCAACACATATAATCCATATGGCGCAGACTACAAGCCTCCAGCGGTTACCCTCAACGATGCAAAGAATGCTCCGGGCAATATTCCGATAGATTATGGTTCTTTGCTTCCTGCACCAGATGCAGCGCAAGATATAGTTTATATGGGTGAAATTACTTCCGTTCCGAGCGACGAAGTGAAAACTTATGTAGACCAATACATTGGATATATAACCAACGATCAAGTGAAGTTTTCTTATGAGACAGAGTTTTTGAGAACTTGGCTTGCAAGTAATGTTAATGCTTCAGATCCAAGAACTGCAAGAGCAAAGAGCAATAAGTATTACAATAACGTAAAAGGCTTGTACGACTTTATAAATCAAGGCTTCTTCCGAAGAATCTCTAGAAAGATAGCTGTCTCTGACTCTGGAATTTCACAAGGCTTCTTGTTTGGATATGATGCGCTCAAGCAACCAGAAGCAATAGTTTTGGACCCTGCACAGTATGGCGGCACTACATTCAACCCTCCTTTCTACCTAGAACCTCCAAAGTATGAAGGCTGGCTAGGAGTTTTGCAGAAGTTTATTCCACAAGACGAAGGCTGTGATCCAAGAAGAATACCGCTTTACGAAATGAGGGACATACAAGAATCTTCAGAGGTACTATACAGCCAACTCATTACGGATGAGAGATTGAACTTTGAACCGGTTTGTACGAAAGAATCTCCATATGATACAATCAGAGCCAAGTCCAATGTAGTTTGCCTAGATAACATTATTAGAGCAACTACAAGAACATTTATTATTGACTTTTTGGTCAAGATAATACCGGTTATATCGCAATTTGATCTAAACTTTGATAATAACTTTGAAAGCTTACTAGAGTTGTATCTAGGAGATTACGTCTTAGACAGAGTAAGGGATAGAGGGGTAACAACCAGACGCCCAAGAATTCTATCCGACATACAAAATATTGATACGTTTGATGATTTTGGGAACGTAATCGGTTCATTTAGAAGAGTCAATTTCTTTGTTTCTAAAGACAGAGTGAAGGTGAACAAGTATTACCTAAACTTCCTAGAAGCAGCGGTCTCCAATATCCTAATCAAGGTCAAGTCTGGAATAATTAATCCTGAAACTGATATGAACGAAGATCAGCGGAACGCACTAGGAATTATACAGCAAACAATTAGAGAATACTACGAGACCTATGAAGGCACTGAGGCTACACTATCCGAAGAGGCCATTCAGTACCAAAGCTTTATTAAGAGGGCGGTAAACCCTGCTAGAAATGAGAATTCTAATTTAGGAAGGGGCTCGGCTTCGTTCAATAAACGTAAGGCCAAGAGGGTCAAAGTAGGCTTGCTATACGAAACTATTCTTGAAACAGAAGAGCCGGCCAAAATCTTGTTCTCAATGTATGTTAAAAGCGAAATCGAAGCTTTACGCGATAGGCTTAATAACGCTCTTGAGCCCTCGGTGGATGATTTACGGCTTATGATCGTTTCAGATCCTTCATTCGTCAATGGGCATGTTAGAAGAAGATCTCTCAACAGAGGCGTCGCATTCCCGAATGGTGAAGGTGCCGAAATAGAATATTCTAATTCTATCGTAACAAATACTGATACATTATTTGAACAAGCCATTACTGATCTTTCGGCAGAGCAGTTGGATGAAATACCACTTTTTGCTACAAGACCGGACGGAACAATTGAATATGAAGTACCATTTGATGTTCCGTATACGACCATAGGGCCGGGAGGTCAAGAAGTTCTAAGATCAAATATTAGCTTTAACGAGGCATTTTCGGATATAGATGGAGCCGGTCTTGCACGAGACGAAGAATGGTATTCAGAATGGCCTTTTGTGCTAGAGAAATATATTAGAATAGAAGATATTGAAGACATTAAGGATATTCCTAAGACTGTTCGAGATAAAATTGTATCGAGACCAGATTCGCTAAGAGGGGTTGTTAGAATTTCTGATTGGATAGAATATCTTGCAAGTCTGCCGCAGAACATAAAAGAAAATAAGATATATGACTACTGGAAGCAGTGGTATTTTGGCTTGAGAATTTCACTAGCTCTTGACCCCGCAGATAAATCAATGGCCCAAAATTTAATTGATAGGGGAATTGATATTAACTCTGCTTCAAAGGTGGTTACACTAGACGACGGTTCAGAAAGACTTATTATTCCGCTTGCAGCGGGGGAACTTGAAGTTATGAACCAGCTAATATCCGAATCAGTTTCACTGACTGATGTTGTTGGACAAGTAAAGGACTTTGAACTGGAAAGACAGTATGATACCCTCTGTCTTATTAATGAGCTTGTCAAAACAGTAGAGTTCAATACATTTTTTGAGTACCTGTTCCCACTTAGAAGATATTTGTCTATTCTTACAATTTATGTTTCTAATGCATTTTACCTTTCTATTGGTAATAGCGGAGCCCTACCACTCCCAACAGAAGACGATTATGAAACAAAACAAGCCGGAGATCTCTGGAATGTCCCAGAAGGTACCCCTACTAGCGGCTTCAGGCTTTGGGACAAAAACGATGGAAACTTTAGAAAGTCGCAGAGACTTTTGAAGGGACTATTTATGGATCTCTACAATACATTGAATGAGCAAAGCCAAGACAACAGGCGAAGAGCTAGAAATCGAGATAAGGATAAGTATGATTCTACTCTCAAGTCGCTATTGGCGGATTTGGTTCCAAACGATATGCTTGCAGGTATGCCTTGGTGGCAGCGTAAGATGAGAGTAGATAAGCCGTTTGACTTGTTCGATGGGGAATGTCAAGATGAGGAGGACTATTTCTGATGACTAAAGGTTTTAACGTGAGTGAGCCACTGTCTACCAGTGCGATTGACGGCGCATTTTCAATGCTTGTGGATCCTAAAGAAGCCATTAAGCAAAACTTAAGATTTCTTATTTTAACTGCTCCGGGCGAGAGAATAAGAATACCTGATTTTGGTGTCGGTATTAGAAACTATTTGTTTGAAAACTACACACCTCAACTAGAAACACAAATCATAAACAAAATACAAGAACAGGCCAGAATCTATATGCCCTATATTGCAATCACTGATATTATTTTCAATACTGAGAATATTGATAATAGTCAGATCGGACTTGCGATTGAATATTCCATAGATGCTCAAGTTACAATTAGTGATTTTTTAATTCTAGAAATTACTATTTAGTCTAGTGGTTGTCGAGAAGTAAATGAAAAACTATAATAAAAAATTTGTATCCGTTGACTATACTGGTAAAGACTTCAATAGTTTGAAGCAAAATATTACCGCATATGCTAAAAGATATTATCCCGATACTTTTAGGGACTTCACAGAGGCCAGTTTTGGCTCTTTGCTCCTAGATACAGTTGCTTACACTGGTGACGTACTATCCTTTTACATGGACTATCAGTTTAATGAGTCGCTTTTAGCCACTTCTAGCGACTATGATAATGCACTTGCTTTAGCGGAGCAAATTGGATACAAATTCAAAGGTTCACCCACTGCATCAGGGAAAGTAGATATTTATGTAGTTGTTCCGGCAGTAACTAGCGGCGAAGGCCCTAATAGAAATCTACTTCCTATTTTGAAAAGAAACACCACTCTAACATCTACGCAGGGCGCTTCTTTCATCACTACGAAAGATGTTCGGTTTGATGACCCAACACTGGAGGTTGTGGCCGCTCGCAGAGACGCAGCCACTGGCATTGTTACCTCTTTTGCAATCAAAGCCACAGCAGAAGTAATTTCTGGTGAATTTACAACCACTGAGATAGATGTTGGAGAATTTCAGAAGTTCAAAAAAGTTGTGATACAAGATCAAAATGTAACAGAAATTATATCTGTAATAGACACAGACGGTAATGAATATTTTGAAGTTGAAAATCTTTCTGAAGAAGTTGTATATAAAGAAATGATCAATACGGATCCTTCGACTAGAGAACAAACACCTTCCCTTTTAGTGCCTACCCCGGTGCCGAGAAGATTTGTCACTCAAAAGACTTTACAGAATACTACACTTACATTTGGGCATGGTTCCGAGAACACAGTAGATGATAATAGAATTCCAGACCCAACAAATGTAGCAATACAGCAATTTGCAAGATCTTATATAACAGATGTCACATTTGATCCTAAAAACTTATTGAGTAATAATGTGTTCGGTATAGCCCCAGAAAACACAACACTTACGATAAGATATAGAAGAAATACGGGCAATAGCTCAAACGCAGCGGTTGGGACGATAACAGGACTTTCAGATGTAATTCTGGACTTTAACTCTCCTGAGCTAACCACTGAGCAAGAAAGATTAGATGTCGAAGGCTCTTTGGAATGCTTCAATGAAGAGCCAATCACTGTTTCTAACGCCGTACCAGATCTGGATGAACTCAAAGAATTGGCTGCAAATGGCTTTGCTGCTCAAAAGAGAGCAGTTACAGCACAGGATTATGAAGCTTTATGTTACCTACTGCCTTCGCAGTTTGGCAATATCTCACGAGCCAGAGCTATAAGAGACGCTGATGCAAATAATAGAAATATAAATCTTTATGTCCTTTCCGTCGATCAAAATGGAAACCTAGAAGCTCCAAATACACAGACAAAAAGTAATATTAAAAATTGGATTAATCGCTATAGAATGATCGGTGACTCTGTAGATATACAAAATGGTGTGATTGTCAATATTGGGATTGATTTTTGTATTAGTGTTTTAGAGCCGTATAACTCTTTTGAAGTGCTAGAGGCTTCTCTAACGGCAATACAAAACTTTTATTCAAGGCCAACATTTATTGGAGAACCGATAAGTATACTTGACATTTATACTGTACTGAATGAAGTAGATGGTGTAGCTGATATTTCAGAAGTCAAGTTTACAAATAAAACAGGAACCGACTATAACGACAACTACATTAACTTAGCCAGATATACTACCACTGATGGTCGCAAGATTATCCCACCAGAAAATGTTTCTTTTCAGGTAAAATTTACCACTGATATTAAAGGAATGATTAAATAATGGGCATCAAAAGATATTACGCCAACAAAGACAACACTATTACAAATGCTTTTGAGGCTAATTTAACAACACGCGGCACAGGCTCAAACATGGGCGCTGCCGATATTCTTGAAGTCTTTTCTATCTATGGGCAGGCAAGCTCTTCATCTGGGCTCACAACTGAAAAGTCGAGAGCCATTATTGAGTTCGATACAACACAGATTTCCACTTCTAGGACGTCTGGCGAAATACCT
>Ga0209645_1001008_pt1 | contig 14366 bp, 24 predicted proteins | sample ETNvirenome_6_30_FD_184070 | JGI IMG/M metagenome (GOLD analysis project Ga0209645, IMG submission 184070) | Marine viral communities from the Pacific Ocean - ETNP_6_30 (SPAdes) (version 2) | ecosystem: Environmental > Aquatic > Marine > Oceanic | place: Pacific Ocean | collected 2013-06-19
ATACACATCCCCAATCTCTCCGGTTTTACTAATAACTACAACATCACTTTCTTTGTCATAGCCATATTTCCATTGCTTATACCTATTTTTTTTGTTAAGTATCTTCTTGCTTATATAGTCGGGCAGAACTTCAAATAACGTCTGCGTATATTTCATTTTGATCTACCCTCGGCAAAGCCCTTAAATGTTTTAGCTTTAGCAGCTTGGTTTTCGCCTTCAAGTAACGCTCTTTCCTCTTCAATGCGTGTTAATATTTCAAACGCGTCAAAAATAGCTAGCTTTTTGGTGGCCGCTGCATTTTTAAGTCTGTCCGCTGAAACATCATCGTCGGTGTGCGTTATAATCTTTTCTTCAGCAACGCGTATTAACTCATCAACCGCTTTTTGCCCAGCTCGGATTATATTCCTCTTCGTGTCCTTTACGTTCATACTTAATAGCTATATCATTTGATTTCATACAATAAAGACGCTCATCGTCTATAATAAATTCCCATTCGCTATTAGGGGTAAACCCTACTAAGTCTCCTGGGGCTATTTTAAGCGCTTCTAACGCTTTATTTCCATACTTTAGTATACCAATATGCTTTTGCTCTTTTTCTGTTGAATATGAGCTTGTTTCTTTAATAGGCTTTATAAAGCATCTATTATTTACCATGACCCATTTGTCATTTTTTTTATAGCCATAAACTTGGTCCACATTAACGAAGTACATATCATCTTTAAAATACATACTACCATTTCTTTCAACCCCCTTCATGTCGTACCATCTTCTAAATATATTGTGATGTATTAAAACAGTATCGCCTATATTTATGCCTGTATTAAAGGCAGCTGGAGTCGAAACCACTATGGCTTCTTTATTTATGTGACGAAAGCTTTCTATATTAGTATTTAATAATAAGCTATTGTCGCCTATTTTTTTTACATTATTATATCTTTCGCCTTTTGGTTTAACTATAAATTGGTATAATGATTTCATTAGTATTCAAGGTCGTACTCAACGGAAATTGCCATGTTAGAGTTAAATTTCTTCCATGGCAACACCTCTGAGTTTTTCTTAATATAGATATTGTATGAAGCGTCCTGGTCCTCAAATAATATAGCGGATATTTCGTGCCCGCCATAAACCTGCTGACCTACAGAATAATGCATTGCGTCATTTTTATAGTCTGACCCAATACTAATCTTTCTTATCAGCTTCATCATTTTCAATTTTAGAATATTCACCTGTTTCTAAATTAATATTTACAGAGCCATATTCTTTTTCGAGTTCTACCTTAAACTCCTCAACCTCTTTATTAATACCAGCAACTTCGTGCAACAACGCGTGTTTTTGAGATTCCACGACCCCAATCCTACTTAACAGAGAATTTAAAGATGATTGTTGATTTACTAACTTTTCTAATTGTTCGTCTTTAATTTTTGTCATTTGATTTAATTTAAATTGATTATTAACAACTTTCATTAGTTATTATTACTTGATTTTTTGTTTTTTTCCCACGTCCGACCTACGAAATATGCGCCGTAAACAGTTATAAGCAGTGATTGAAAAATGGGTATGTAGGCTTCGTCTACTTGAAACCCGCCTATATTGCCATCAAAAAAAGCCAGCCCTGTAAATATAACTGTTAAATAAACTAGCACAAGGGGACGAATGTTTTTCGAAAGAAAACTATCGCTTTGCATATCAAGCTTCCAGCGCTCTGTAATTTGAGTCTGCGCGTCTTGATCTGCTTTTTCTAAAAGCTCTTGAATCTTTTGCTTAGCAGCTAATCTTTCTTCGTCTGTAGTTGTAAGTTTATCTATTACATTACCTACGTCTTTAATTAACCCGCCCGTTAAAAGACTTAAAAGCTTTTTCATTGTTTATTTTTTTTCAAATAGCTTTGCTAAACCGCCCAAACGTTTATTAATATCCATTTGAATACTTGGAGATAAATTTCTATGGGCAGTAGCTAACGCTTCTTTTCTTTCTTCAAATGTAGGTAATTCTTTACCTATAGTCTCTAAAGATGCTGTTAGGTTAACGTCTTGACCTGTAACTGCACTTTTAAGCTCTGATCCCTTCGCTGCCTTTTGGTATTCTTCAGATAATTTAAGCCACTGATTTTCCGGGCTTATTTCTTTTGGCTTATCGTCAGGGTGACCATATGGCAATGGAGACGCGTCGTTCATTCTTAAGCCTGATTTACTTTGATTCCTTAGCTTAGGCTCTACTTTGCCAATTTGTTTAAATGGTTGCTTATATCCCATTATTTTTAGTTTTAAGATTTATTATATGCTTCTTTTTCCCAAGGCAAATTTTTATCGCCTTCTTTAATACTCGATCTTGGAATTATACGACCCTTCCAATATATATAATTGTCATCATAATCAAGATCGCCTCTTTTCATTTGATCTATATGCACTTGCTCATGCTTAATTACATTTTTTGCCTGTGCAGGTGATAAATTTTTATCAATTATAATTGTACCATTATTATTAGCTTTTCCTAAAACACCATCTTCCATGTCTACGTAGTAAACAGGAGTTTCGTCCATTTTAAACGGAGCGGGTTTCATTTTAAAAGCCATTATTAATTTTGTTTTCCGTATGGTACAACTTTGTTAAGATACTCTTGGCGTTTTTTACAACCACAACCACCAGGTATATTTAAGCCACTTGCAACTTGATCTGCAAATTTGTCAATACCTGTTGCCTTCGTTACACGAGCTATTGTATCACCTAAGCCTTTATCCTTCATATTAGCAATTCCATTTTCTTCGTGCCGCTTTTCCTCTTTCAGACTTCCAGCCCTTAGATCGTGCACAAAATGACTTTCTGCGTTTCCACGCCTTGCTTCCTTTTTTAAGCTTTGATGGGGGTGTAGTCACAGCCGTTTGTAGCTTGCTGCCCGGGTTATCTTTGCGATATTTTTTAACGCCTTTTTCAGTCATGCCTCCGCCGGCATCTTTACCTGTGCCGCCGCCCTTTTTTACTTCAGCGTAATAACCTTTTGATTTCTTCCTAGATGGAGCATCGCCTTTTTTAGCGAATGGTGAATTAGCTTGAACAAACATAATTATTGTTTTGCTCGTTGAGTAATAGGGGGATTTAAGTCATAAGACTTGCAAGGGTATTTTTTAATTTGCATACCATTAGCCCCTGAGCTACTTCCTTTTCCCATAGGAAAGCCTGTAGTGTCTAAAGGCCCATCCCATACAGCTGATTCTCCAACTGTTCCGTGTTTAAGTGGTTGTTTTGCCATAATTATTTATTTTCAAGAATTTGTTTAGCTTTTTTATAGTCACCGCCTGTATCAGCCATTGCTTTTGTAAAAGCATTACCATTTAGAGGTGATGGCATAGGAAACAAAGGTGCATTAATACCGGCTGCACCATACTGACGCATTTCAGGAGTGCCTGCTATGCCTTGAATATTTTCTTGCACTTGTGGTGTAAACCCTCCGCCCATTGGCGCTATTTGAGGTGGCACCATGGTAGTCTCTATAGGCATACCTGTCATAGGATCTATTTGAGGATTACCCAAACGCATTATTGGATTTTTTTTGTAAGCCATAATTATCTTTCTTTGTCGTTATTTATTCTTTTAATTGCAACCTGAAGCATTCTATCTGTATACGCTTTGCTTTTAATTACGTTTTGCCTTGCGCTACTTGGAATATCTTCTTCGCCTGTAAGTATTCTATAAACACGAGTTAATAATTGTGTTGTTTTTAAAGATACTTTATATAGACTGCCTTTGCTATCTGATTTATTACCTCTTCGCCATAACACTATCCAGCCTTCTTTTAAAAGCCGTGAAAACCTATTGTTGTCCCAGCTGTATGCGTATGTGTCAAGTTTAAAATCTTTTTTACTAAAAAAGCCTTGACAGTCTAAAAATAAAAGAAGCTCCAGATCTGCATCTTTTATGCCGTAATTTCTGCATGCCCATCTTCTAACTATACGGTAATGCTTTAATACGTTTGAGTCACGCAAATCTGAAGCCTTTATTGTTCTCATAATATAACGACTACATCCTGCGCTTTAATTACATTATATACTTTGTTTTCCAATTCAATGGAATGGCCGGCGTGCTTATCATAATAAATAGCATCGCCAGCCTTTATTTCCACTATATCGGCGCCCGCTGATATTACGCTTGCTTTTGCGTATCTTATATCTTCACGGGCATTTTCTGCAATTAGCAGACCGTGCTCGGTCTTTTGTACTCCTTGCTTTTCTTTTTCTACTATTAAGTAATATCCGATTGCTTTCATAACTGTTCGATTCTAACATTGTTAATTACACAATCAGTTGATATAATCGTTGTGGCTACGGAAGCCGCGTTCCTAAGAGCGCTTTTAGTAACAAGTAGTGGGTCGATAATTCCAGATTTAATCATATTCACCATACCCCCTGTAACAACATTTAGCCCTCTGCCCTTAATAGTAGGCTCTTCAAATTCTTCAATACCTGCATTACTAAGTATCGTATGAAAAGGCGCTTTAATTGACTTATAAAGTAGTTCCTCGCCTTTGCTGCTTGCTTTTATTTTTTGCGCAGCATTTAAAAGGGCTATGCCACCACCTGGTACTATACCTTCTTTAATCGCGGCTTTTGTAGCACATATAGCGTCTTCAACTCTATCACGCTTTTCTTTTAACTCAACTTCTGAATTAGCGCCGACTTTTACAACGGCAACTTTTGCAGATAATCTTGCAAGCCTTTTTTCGTGCCGGATTTTTGCGCCAGGCATCATTGGCTTTTCAAGTTCTTCTTGTATTGCTTTAATTTTTTCTTCTACCTCTTCTGTTTTGCCTTCAACTTGTAAAATAGTTTCTTCTGAATTTGTTACAGCTTTAACACAAGTTCCAAGCATTTCAATATCTACGAGGTCCATATCGTCCCCAAGATCTTCATTAATAATCTTAGCTCCGGTTAGCATACAAAGGTCTTGCATGACTTCCTTACGGGTTATACCGTAGGTTGGCAAGTCAATTATATTAACCTTTATATTGCCTTTCATTTTATTCATCGCGAGAGTATTCAGCACTTGTGGCTCAACATCGGCAATGATTAATAATGATTTATTCTTTTTTATAACATGCTCCAGCACTGACTGAATCCTACGTATATTTGGAATTGGTGATTCCGAAATTAATATATAAGGATTATCTAATTCTGCGGCATTTGTATTTTCATTCGTTATAAAGTGATTTGATTTAAGCGGCTGATCATATTGCACACCGTCTACAACATCAATTGTTGTTTCGGGCTCATCTGTTGTTTGCATAATAACAACACCTGTATTGCCTACAGATTTAAAAGCATCACTTATAAGTTTGCCAAGCTCTGCATCATTATTAGCAGATATAGTAGCCACTTGATCAATCATATCACCGTCAACAGGTATTGCAATTTTCTCTAAATATGCAATTACTTTTTCAACACCATTTGCAATTCCCTCTTTTAGCGTTCGTGAGCTGTTTTGCTCTAATGCTTTATAAGCGTTTTTAAGAATGGAATGTGCAAGTACAGTTGCGGTTGTTGTTCCATCACCGGCTTCTTGTACGGTTTTTCGTGCAGCATCTTTTAAAAGCGTTGCGCCCATATTTTCAACAGGATCACGCAAAAATATATTATTTGCTACTGTTACACCGTCTTTTGTAATTACCGGCTTTCCTTTATCATTTTCTAGTATTACGCTAAGACCGCTAGCCCCTAATGTGGAGCTAACGGCTTTTGTTAGCTTTTCAATACCTTCGTAAACTTTAGCGCGAGCATCGCTACCAAAGTTTAAGTTCTTAACTATTGCGTCAGACATATTAGATTATATTAAATTAAATTAGACGAATGTCTTACTCGAAAGTTTTTACAACTACTGGGCCTTTAGCAAAGTCCAACCGTTTTTTGTAATGTTCAATTGAAGCATCAATCGCGGCTTCTGCGCCTTTAACAGTTTCTCTTCGCGTTACATCAACCCAATCATTTTCTTTATTTGGATTAAGGTATTCGGTTTGATAATATCCGTTTGGTAGTTGTACAATTCTCCAGTTCTTTTTTTCAACTAAACTAGTTAAATACTGAAGCTCTTCATCTGTTATCCTTGGCGACGTATTTGCCCAAGAATAAGTTCTGTAATAAAGTGTCATAAGGTTTTGGTTTTATGTTAATTAATGGTTTGCTCTTTCCCGAGCAGGGTATAAGTTATATATTACCGGTTTTTACTGTTTTTTACTTTACAAGATTTGAGGTTTCCGTTGGTAGATTAAGCCATGGAGCGCTCTTAGTTACACTTATTGGTGTAATTTGATCTTCTATTTGTTTATCAAGCGAGGCTTTAATGCTGTCTATATCAAGATCACTCCCTTCTATCCAACCTTCTACATCAGCCTGAGTAAGATTATCAAATGTTGTAAAGCTGTCCGGGTTAGCGTCTTCCACGGTTTGTGTCCCAATAGCGCTAGCTGTATAAGTATTACCATCAGAATCTGTTTGATCTGAAGTAGCTGTTAATCCCCAGTGAATATTATATACTACATCTGAAAGAGAATCTATTGAAGGGTATGTATCCAGCCCATTGATTGTCCATGAATAAGTGTTTGCCATTTTTTTATATTTTGTTGGTATATTATTAATTATTTGTTTTATGCGTTTTCTAAAACTTCAACTCTAGCTTTAAGATTATCATTTTCTGCTATAAGATCTTTTACCGCCTTCATTAAATATACGACCATACCAGACGGGTTGAAACTATACATGCCCTCTGTTTGGCTAATACTAAAGTCGTGAGGATAAGCTTCAGGAAAATTATCAACCATATTTTGAGCTATATATCCTTTTTCCTTTGGATCTGTATCTTCTTGATCTATAAAATTAAACTTTTTGGGCTCAATATTTCTAAATTTACCTAAAGTATCTTCGTCCCAAACTTCTATATTCTTTTTTAATCTCTCGTCAGAGCTAGTAGTTGAGTATGTTACATTAACACTACCGTTGTGGCCTATATAACCTCTTACTGTACCATTAGTAGCAAACTCGCAATGCCTATTACCATAATAGTTGCCCGCGTCACTGTAAAAGTTAGGAGTAGATTGCCCGTAACTAGAAGTATCAAGATTTGTGACACGAATAACCGCGTTTGTACTACCGGTTCCACCATTTTGGTACATATACAATTGGCTACCAGTTGATGCCCCAATATCCCCGTTTACATTCAGTCTATACCCGCCTTGGTTTGAAGTGTCGTTAATACTTACATAGCCGTTTGAGTCAATCATTAGCCTATCGCTGCTGCCTATTGCACTTCCCCCAGATATTACAAATTTATCATCATTGCTATCATCAACACCTATAGTAAACTTGCTACTACCACTTAATTGAAAATTAATTTGTGAGTCACCTGATAAAGCTGTATTATTTAAATTAAGCCTCGCCTGCGATGTAGAGCTATTTATTTGGATTTGGCTATTTGATAAGGTTAAAGTCCCCGTCATTGTATCGCCACTTTTAGCTACATTGCCGGATGCTGTTCCTGTTACCGCTCCCTCAAAGGTATCTGCTGTATATTTTTTTGCCATATTACCAATTATTTTGTACTATATTTACCCACTCATATGTTGATGCACCAGTTTGCATAACCATATCTACATAACTATTATTACCAGAAGTTCTATATCTCAACGTACCTACATTTGTTGCAGAAGCCGCGGTGGAATCATCAGCAATTCTTACGCCGCCATTTACATCAAGTTTAGCGCGTGGGACCGCTACTCCAACACCCACTCTATTGGACGCGTCAAAGATTGCTGTTAAATTTCCATTAGAATAAATTTCAATATTACTATAGTCTCCTTTTATATATGTTTCATCGCCAAGGGCATCCAAATCACCTAATAAAAAAGTAGTAGAATTATTTGGAGATACCTCAAAAAATCTATCACCTGATTCTGTTACCTTAAGAGCCGCTTTAGTATTTGAAGAAGTCCCATTAAACCAACCTTCGCCATTTGCATAAAACGGTATTGTAGGCTCAGTTGAAAAACCAGTGCCTAATCTGAATCTATTAGCCGGATAGCCAGTAGGTGTTCTTGAGTCATTGATTTCAATACCTGAAAATCTTTGCGCGTCAGAGCCCCAGTCTCTACTTTCTACTCTTATATTTGAAGAGTGGTCATCAACTTGGACTACATGCAGAATATTGGATTTATGACCAGAAGGATTAAGATTATGAGCTGCATGCATTGCAACGCCCCAATTTCCGTCAATAGAATTATAAACACCAACATAACCACCTCCTTTATAATCGCCATCAAAATCAAAGGTTTTATTATATACACCTGCTGCGGTCGGGCTTTCTGAATATGCTGTTATATAATTAGGATTTTCCCACTGCATTCTTTTACCGGTAGGTGTACCTATTAATATAGGATTAGATGCTGCTTCCACGGTTAGTTTTCTGGCCGGATTAGTCGCCCCAATACCAACTTTACCGTCATTAATTATTCTAATTGCTTCATTAGAATCGCTGTCCATAATGCGGGTTGCATACCCCTCACCATCCCAATCGCCTAAAGTAAGAAGGTTTGTATCGAACCTGGCCCATGGTTTTGTTTCTATTTTATAACCGTCCCCGCCGTTAGAATCAATTTCACCAGCAACTTCTAGTGCACTACTGGGTTGGGTGGTGTTAATACCAAGGCTGCTGGCTGAGTTATCCCAATATAAATTATTATTACCTGTTATACTGCTAGCACTATTAAAAAAGCTTACCTGCCCAGCGGCACCAGAACCTGTTATTTGATTTGTGTTCTGAGCATCAACATAGGCTTTTGTTGCGGCATCTTGCGCGTCTGTAGGATCAGTAACATTTGTAACTTTACCAGCAACCTCTAAAGCCCCTGTTAATGTAGTGTCACCAGTGCTGTAATCTATTGTTAGCCGATCAGTTGTGCCTAAATTTATTGTAAAATCACTGCTGCTTGTGCCGTATGGCATAGTAATTGTAGATGTTCCATATGGGCTGCTTACATTGGATCCTTGTAAACTAACAGTCTGATTATAACCGTGCCATTGCAACCGCCCCATTGGGGGAGATGTGCCGCCATTTACGGTTGCATAAATATTTCTTGTTCCAGTATTGGAGCTCCCGTTTAAATATAAATTAGCACTACTACTTCCACCATCAACCCCGAGAGTGCCATGAACTAATAATTTTCTATTGTAGTTATTAACTGTACCCCCAATAATAACATTTTTAGTACTACCATCAATATTTACAGCTGTAGAGTTATCTATTACAAGGTTAAAATCATAAGATGTAGTCCTTGGTAATTCAATTTTTGAATTGCCAGTTTCTAATCTAACACCCACATAGCCTGCTGTTCCTGAATTAATCCAGGTTAACTTACCACCTGTTCCATAAGTACCTTGATAAGTTGCGCCTATTCCCCAAACCGGAACGCTGTTACCAGTATTGTTCAAAATTAAGTCAGGATTGCCTCCTGCTATTGTAATATCAGATCCACTTTCAGACATTATAGAGTCTGTTATTGTATCTGTATCATACCACTTTGTTATTGTGCCCGCAGTACCAGATCCGTCTACAGTCACACCTGGAGTTTCAATTATATTACCACTAGCATCTACTGCTAATGTCCGAGTGGCTGTTCCTGTGAATGTGCCGCTACCATAGCTATTTAGCTGTACTGCTCCGGTTGATTCTGTAAATGTAATTGAGCTTGATTCAATAGTATTACCTGTTGAACCAACCCATATTTTACCAGGTGTTAAATTAGGTATATCGTTTGTTCTAAGTATAGATGATACAACAAATGTTCCGTCGTTAGACGTGCTCACTCTACCAACCTTACCCATATTTTGAATAAGATTGCTTCCGGTTGGTTTTGTTAAGGTAAGCGCTGCTCCGGTTGTACCATTGGCTTTTACATATATAACATCGTTAGCCAAAGGTGTTTGCCCGTCTATTGGCGAAGTAATTAAATTTCTTAATTTACCTGTAACAACCGCAAAGCCTTCTTCATTTATTCCTAAATCTTGTTTTAACAATCCTACCGCAGGCATTTTTGCCGCGTTAGACGCATCGGCCAGCTGCACCTCTAATTTGCCAGAAGCGCCTACAGACCCAGATATATATACAGGATCACCTTTTGTTAGCCCTGATCCTTGCAAGTTTTTAACAGGTACTTCTACAACCTCTGCAGATCCTACAGCTATATCAGATAAATCTGTAAAAGTTAATTCGCTACCACCGTCCGATACCAAAATTTGATCCGCATCTCCTAATGTATTAGTTGTGTCTTTTATTCGCCCATTTAACCAAAGCGTACCAGTTTGTGTTATTAAATCGTCGGTTGGATGATTCCCCAATGTAACATCTCCGTTTAATATGCTAGCGCCCGCTACAGTAATACTTGTATCAAAACTAGCGGTTGCATCTACATTTAATTGCCCTGCTACTGTCAGTAGCGTAGCTCCAGCATCTTGCGACAATATGGAATCAGCAAGCACAGTACCATCTGTACCAAACATTGCAATGGTATTTTCTGTACCATTTATAAAGTCATCAAATAGGTTATCAACTGTAATATGTATGTTTTGGTTACCATCGTACCCAACTAGATACATACCTGAAGTATGATCCGTTCTTAAATTAAACTGTGAAAACTTTATTGCCATTTGTTATGATCTATTTGTATAATGTAATGCATCATTGTAGCCCTCTGTAATCATTGTTGGATAACGGTCACCTGGAGGCCACGAACCTTCTTCTGCTATAATCTCGATAGGCGGATCAGCTGTGCCTAGCTCGGTAATCATTTCAAGGGAATTCATATTGCCATGATCATAAAGATCCTGGTCAATAATTAACCCCATTTGATTGTGAATAGCCATATTATCTTAAATATCCTCTTACAGGCATTGCAACTAAATTTGTAGCTGTAGTATCAGTAGCGTATACTTTACGTATTTGCACCGGCACAAATTGCCCATTGTTTAAATTATAAAATGTAATATCAGAACCTGCGCGCGTTTGCACTTTAACATGCCCGCCGACACCCACATAAAGTACACTAACGTTTAAAAGATCGCTAGTGTCGCTCGGTGTTACGGCTACCGCATCAGTCGCTTGTATTATTGGTTGACTCATCTTGTGTTTGTATTTGTGATTCTAATGCTTCAATTCTTGCAAGTAAAGCATCAATTATATTTTGATTGTCTTTAATCCCAGTAACTCGCCCATATTGGTCTACAGTTACACTTGCAAATTCGTACCGCCCAACTTTTACATTTGGTATACGCGCAGGGCGTATGCTAACTACATCACCTTTTTCTGATAATGATGTAAGCAAGTATGTTTCGTCTAATGATATAACGTTATTTACGGTGCCCCCGACTTTTCCAAGATATTCAACTGTTAAGTCGGATCCGACCAGTTTGGTCGTAATACCGTTTCCTCCTTTAATATTTATACTACCTTCTTCTGTAATAATATTTTTTGAACCATAATCATCTGAAACGGTAATGCCCGTAACAGTTCCTTCGTTATTGGTGTATGGGAGCTCAGCTATATGTAGCTTACCAACTTTGCTGGTTAATTTGTCTTGAACTAAAAACTCTACATTATTAATTGAAGATTTGTATTTTTTAGCACCCTCTACTATATTGCCAGCACCTTCGTATTTAAGGCTGATTACTGTATTTCTGTCGGTTGTTACACTTTTAACCGCACCAACGCTTTCTACGCTTAATATAGCGTCTTCAATACTTGGGCCGCTTATTGTTAAGGTATTATTTTTCCAGCCAAGGGTATATTCATTGTCTGTGTTACTTACCGCAAAATTATCCAATGTATTAATTGAATCTTTAGTAGCCGCGACAACACTGGCCATTGTTATTTTTTTAGTTTTACCCTTCGGAGTAACCCCTAAAAAATGATCGCCTGAAGCAACTGCACCGGAAGGAAAACTACTTAATTTCGCCATATTAATATTTTTAACTTAGATCTATAATTCTATAAGTAAATGTTACAATAAAGTCCCTATCGCCTGCTGTTATATCGACAGGGAGACCATAGCTGCTTAATATAATATCCGCGCCGGTAGTACCACTAGATCCATAATTTGTAGATGTGTCTTTAAATTTTATTCCAAATGGGTTTGATGAACTTACAACGCTCATTGTGCCCACCGCAAAAGAAGTTGCAAACTGGAATCCTGAAGATGTATCTGGATAAATAGCAAGCGCGCGCAAATTATCTGCATAATTTGTTGTACCCGTGCTAAAATCTACAAAAGTTGTACATTCTATACCCAAAATACACATCTTATCTGCAGGAACTTCAATTAAAGCAATTTTATCGGTTGCCGACCCATTAAAAGCATCCCTAAGTTCGCTTCCGGTGAATTTCCTATAAAAAGCTTGCCATGTAGTTGCTTGCGCTTGCCCCGCGTATTCTGGGATATTTAAAACCCCATTAGTTAGTGTAGCAGCTCCAGATGTTCCATTTGTGGTAATGCTTTGCACTTGCCCAACAGCAGTATCACCCGCAAGAGCTGTTGCTGATGTTGTTCCTAATTCAAGAAGACCTGTTATGTCAACATCGCCTAACCCCCCGGTCCTTGTGAGCGTTAGTGTATCACCGCTAATTGAACCACCATCTACGTAGTTGTCGGTTCCGCCGCCGCCAGAGTATTGCGGTATATTTAAAACGCCATTTGCAAAAGTTGCAGCACCTGATGTTCCGGTTGTTGTAAAAGATGTTATTGTGTCACCTACAACGCTAAATGTTATTTGGTCAGTGTTAGAAACCTTAGCTGTGGTAATTTGAAAATTATTTCCTTGAGCTAACCTTATAGTGCTTGCTGGATATTGTGTTAAACCGCTATCATTAGATAAATATCTGCGTAAGTCAAGACTAACTCCTGTACCTAAAGATCCCCCAAAAGTTCCATCGCCAGTTAAATAAGAAGTTTGTCCATATATGGTTACATTGCCCTGCGGCGCACTAAGGTGCACGGTAGCTTCATTTGTTAGATAATCTAAACCTACAGATAAAGATGTTACCCCCGGGGCCCCTTCACCTTCATTAATATATGTTTTTAAAGTTTCTAACTCCAAACTTTTTGTGGCATCATTGTTCGACGAGTCAGAAATGACAAAAAGATCCTGGTCCGTAACCGTTGTTATTAATGGATAACTACTTATTTTTGGCATTTATTATTTTTTTTATGAAAAATCTATTATTCTGTAAAGCATGCTAACTGTTAATATTGAATCACCCTGCGATACTGTTCCATAGGAAAATGTAAAATTAATAGGCTGGTTCGCAACATCGCTTACTGTCCCAAGATTACTGACACTAGAATCCCAACCATGCACAATTTGCGAAGAGTTTATATCACTGCGTGGTATAAAGACACCCACGCTAAAACTATTTAATACTATATTAAGGTGAGTATGAGCAATATTGTAAGGAACAGAAACAGGAGTTAGTTTATAAGCTACATTTATAGGCATGAGCAGTTTATTTTCTCCAGGCGCTGGTACAAACTCTAAAAATTGATCAGTAGGTCCACTTAAGGATAGTATTTCATCTGGCCCTAATACTTTTTTAGCCTCTTTTACTGGGCCGAGACCAAAATAGCTAGATAGCTGTGCGGCGGTAACAGATTTTGTACTATAATCTCTAGACGCATCATCAATGATCATTAAGTCATCATCAGAAATTTCTTGTATCGGCGGATAACTTGGAATTTTAGGCATTTATTCGTTTTTTGTTCCGTTCTTACGCGGGTTCATACCGCCTCTATTCCTATGCGCAGTAACAAAAGTACCAGTATAGTGATCATAGTCCTTACCGTCTATATTTCTACCAGCCTTTTTAGCTGCACGGCGCTTTTTTTGGCTATCTGCTCGCTTTTTCTTGCGGTCATCACTGTTAGCATACCGCAAATCACGCTCTTTCTTACGCTTAGCAGCTGCCGGAGATAACTTTTGCTTACCCATTTATTGCATTTTTTGTATATAATACTAATTTACACGCTTTTTACCGTTTTTACACTCCTAAAAGCGACAATAGCTACCTATTATATATACCTTAAGAGGCTAACGTCACATATTTTAGGTGCCAAATAATTTAAGGGGGTGTGTTTTTAAAAAAAGTGTTAGATATTTAGAGTTTTGGGGTTATATACTCATTTTTAAGTTAATATAAAAATATAAAAACGTTTAAATTTTACCCGGTTCCCCGTATTTTTTCAGGTTTTTCTAGGATTTTTTGGCTTTTTCCGAAAACGGCGCCTGGCCTGGAAACTATCCGCGGCACACGGCAACTACCCAGGGTGTAACCCGCAGGGTGTAT
>Ga0209645_1001009_pt1 | contig 14352 bp, 7 predicted proteins | sample ETNvirenome_6_30_FD_184070 | JGI IMG/M metagenome (GOLD analysis project Ga0209645, IMG submission 184070) | Marine viral communities from the Pacific Ocean - ETNP_6_30 (SPAdes) (version 2) | ecosystem: Environmental > Aquatic > Marine > Oceanic | place: Pacific Ocean | collected 2013-06-19
AGGATTTTCTCTTTCATAAGACTTACGTCCTTTTTCGTTAAGTCCACCTGACTTACTCTTACCTTCTTTTCTCTGCCATGCTGCTGACTTCTCTTCGAGTTCCTCAACCTCTTCACTGACACCAACATTCAGAACAGAGTCCGAGGGTTGGAATGTTGTCTTATCAAATCTCAAGAGATTACAACCAGGATAGAACTTATCAAGTGCATCTTGTATTTCAGATCTCGTAGGATTTCTTACTTCAGGGAAGAAGAGTTTCATATTCATATACTTCCCTCTCCAAGAGAACGAAATCAGATAGATGTTTCCAGTTTTGGGAGGAATTCTTGTTGCCTCTTCAAGTGTGGGACACTCTTTCTTACCGTGAATCGGACACTCCTCACCTTTCTTGTTCCCCATACATGTTGCTTCTTCATTCTTGGGAACACAGTTAGGGACCATACGGTTTCCCTTCTTCTTCATACCAACTTGCTTATGGGAATCCCAGCAAGGATCACCATCGCCCTCTTTGACTTGTTCAGTCTCTTCTTTCTTGACACAGTTTGGATATCTCTTACCAAACATGGTCTTCATACCTTTCTTCTCATATCCCTTCCAACACTTCTCGTCAATCACCTCAACTTCAATACCAGCAGCTCTCATTGCTCTGATCTGGAGATCGGTAAATTCTGGAAGAGCCATGTACTCTTCTTTCTTGGTTGAGTTACCCCAGTTAGCAGCACCGACTTTACGACACTTCACCAATGCACCAGATGCATATGCAGAAGGCCATACAGAATAACGGGACTTGACCTTGTGATAACAAGCATCCTTGGTTCCAGAACCCTTACCCTTTTTGTCCTTTGCTTCGTTGATGTCCATGTCCTCTTTCCTTACTTTACGATCGGTTTTTACCATGGTGGGTTTTGATGCTCCCGACTTTTGTTGTTGTCCAGGATCTTCTCTTCTCTTAGCAGCAGCTGCTGCCTTTCTCTCTTTCTTTGACATGGAGGCTCTCTTTGCAGAAGAGACACACTTAGGAATACCCTCACCAGGTTTGTCACTTGCACAGGAATCACCTGTTACAACATTGACCCAACCTTTCTTACCATCTTTCGATTTGGACTTGCCAAACCAATCACGAAGGCCCTCTTCACTTACGGTTCCACCGTTTCCATTACCATTTCCGTTGCCGTTGCCATTACCGTTACCATTTTTCTTGGTATCGGTTTCCGAATCATCATCTACTGTATGACCATTTTCTTTACGAAGCATTCCAGCACGACCCACTACCTTAAATCCTGCAGGAATTGGTTTACATTTTTTATCTGTATAGCAGTAATAATATCCTGCTTTACACTTACCGTTTTTTTCTTCGTTCATTTCTTTGGTCTTTTTCTTCATAGTGTTAATATATTTTCTAAAGACTGCTGCTTCAGAAGTTTTACCCATTTCTCTTGCTCTCTGTTCCATGGCAACTGCTGCCTGAATTTTATGAGCATGAGAACGACTTGAATTACGGATCTTTGTCACCGATGCTTTTGCAGTGGCAACGTCCTTAAATCCAAGACCATGAATAGTACCTTTCGGATTTTCATCCGTGTAAAGGTCGGAGTGTTTCTTAGAATTTGCTGGTTGACCAGGTTTTCTAGGGATACGAGGATTGTTCTCCTCTTCGACTTTCTTCTTTTTACCTTGACAATGAGCCCTCTGAGAGAACCCTTTTGGGTTATCACAGTTGATTGACTTTTTGTATTTGTCAGACCAACCTGGCATGAGATAAAGAAAGTCTCTTATTATTTATCAGATACCGATTGATGTATAAGTATCCAATTCGAATGCTAATGACTTCCACTCAGAACCAAGATACATCTGTACCTTGTTCTCGGTTGTATTAAAAATTAATGCACCCTGTGTTACAGTTAAAGCATCTCTTTCAGATGTTGTGAGCGTTGGGGGATAAAACTGTTCAGATGCGGTAATGATACCTGAAATGGTGGTGTTTGATGAAACATTTTCAGTACCACCTGCACCAGCAGAAATACCAGTTAGTTTTGAACCATCACCATAATATGTGGTTGCTTGAATAGAAGTTACACTAGTAACAACACCAAGAGTTGTGATTCCAGTGACCTGCAGAGAATCGGCAACTACATTGGCAGTATTTGCCAATCCAGTGATTGTGACTTGACCAGTAGATCCACTTACGTTGATATTATCACCAGCAATAATGTTAGTAACAATTCCTGAAAGGTTTGAACCAGATCCATTATAACTGGTGGCACTTACAATACCAGTTACATCAATACCGCCGGCGGTGGTTTCAAATTTCTTAGAGTTATCGTAAAATATTTTTACTTCACCATTAGCACTATGTTCATAATAACTCTTTGAGGAATTTCCACTCTTTAATTTAAGTCCGTTTGATGCAAGAATTAAATTACCAGTGGTATTTGCAATGACACTGTTAGTGCTATGATAAATTTTTAAATCATTACTATCACCAAAACGTGCTTCATCAGCATCACCAAGATGAATATGACTCTGAAATGTAGAAACACCAGAGACATTTAAAGTATCAGTTTCAGTATGACCTGTTACATCAATACCACCAGAAGAAACATTGATACCATTTCTTGCTGTTATTAGACCAATAGAATCAATATTGGTTACATCCTCATAAGTCAGGGTGCCACCAATGGTAACATTACTAGAGAAAGTTGCAACACCTGATACAACTAAACTTTCTGCATTTATTCTATCTGTTTTTGCAAGACCAGTAATTGTTACTGTTCCAGTGCTATTATTGAGACTAATGTTATCCCCAGCAACAAGATTAGTGACAATACCAGTAATACCACTACCATTACCAATAAACGATGTTGCCGTAAGAACTCCACTCACCACATTTGTGATGAAACCAGCTCCATTTGTGAGTTGGTTAGTATTTGTAAATGATGTAGTGATATAACCAGCACCATTAGTCAACTGATTATTGTTTGTAAAGGTGACAAATCCGGCACCATTAGTCAGTTGATTGGTATTAGTGAATGATGTAGTGATATAACCAGCACCATTACTCAACTGATTATTGTTTGTTGGGATTGTGGGTGTATTAGTGAAATTATCATAATCAAGAAGGAAACTTGAGGATACACCACTCAGACTACTAGCAGATCCTGTTAAGCTTCCAACAAATCCACCAGTTGAAGTTGTAACACCAGTGACTTCAAGGTCATTATTAATCTTGACTTTCTTTGTTGTTGTAACTCCAGTATTACTGTCAAACGTAGCCCAAGTTCCACCAGCACCAGTGTTGCTACTAACAGAGGAAAATTTGAAGGGTTGAGCACTATTAGATGCATCGATACCCAGATACATCCCATCAAAAGAACTCAGATTTGATGCAATACCTACGATATCATCAAGGTATTGAAATCTAACTTCTCCACCACCACCCTGAGCACTTGCAACTCTGGCAGTCTCATTAATCATCTTACGAAGTTGATCCATCTCACGTTTGAGACGAGCAATTTCTGTTTCAGATTCGTTTATTTTATCTTCTTCAACAACGATCTGATCAAGAATTTCTAATGATTTATCAATAGTTGTTTTATTGTCTACACTTTCCTCTAGTTCCTCATATTCAACCACTGGTTCTGATGGTTTCAGAGGTTCTGGAGTTATTACATCTTCAGTTTCAATTTCTATTGGTGTATAATCGTCTTTCCAATCTTTTGTGTTTATTTCTTTTTGAGGTGTATCAAAAAATAAATTTTCAAATATCTTTGCTTCTTTTTTAAGTTTTTCTAATTCTTCTTCCTTTTTTTTACGTTTTTTTACTACCTTCTTTTTTTCTTCACTCAAACTTGTGAAAAGGTCACCGAGTGATACCTCTCCCATTAATTCTTTATTCTTTTCGTCATTTTTCTTTTTCTCATCTCCGACGAGAGAGAAAAAATCCCCTAAGTCTCCAAAGTCATTCATCTTATTTCTCAGGTAGAAATGCCCGCAGTTACAATTGCAGCACCTTCGATCATTCTTGATACAGCTCCAGTAGAAGATGTCAAAACAATATCATAGTAATATCTTCCTGGTTTTATTGGTGTCGTGATAGGAGCCGTCATGGCGATTGACACCTTTGAAGTTGTAGTGTTTATACCAACAGTAAAGTCAAAGGACGTTGGCGATCCTGCATATTTTTTTAATTTCGATACACCACTAAATCCATTAAGATTGGTCAGAGATCCATCAGACTCAGTTGAAGTAAAACTTTCACTGAAGTCAGCACCCTGAGGGATTACAATGTTAACAGCACGAGTGGCAGCCATTTCTTATCTTTTTAAGTATTTAGATCTTTGTTGACGTTCTTTAACATCTTTTGAAGGTCTGCTGTAGAACCAACAAACAATGCATTGTTTGTGACATTAGTGGGTCCTTTATCTTTATCCTCATTCACATCTTTAAGTTTCTTCTGAAGATCCATCAACTTATCTGTGGCATCAGATACGTTCTTAATAAGTTGACCAGCAACCTCATATGCACGAGGCATCTCACTCTCTTGTGCAAGTTCTAAGATACCGTTGATTGCTTCTTGTCCTTTTTCAATGATCGAATATAAATTACCCCTGGTATATTCGTAGTCTTTACGAATATCTTCGTTGGAGTTTTCGAATTTTTGGATTTGTTTTTCGACACTTTTAATTTCCTTTTTTACTTCGATGGGTTCAACATCAAAAGTTTCATTGAGCTTTTCATACTTATCCATACTCAACCTCAGAATACAGAACCATCAAACCCGAAGTCATCTCCGAGTTCAATCATGGCATTATCGGTAGCGTTAATATTAAAGACCTTAGTACCACTAACATGATTTTGAAGAGGTGTCTTATCTTGAGCTCTTCTGACGACAATCTTGTTATCTGCGATTGTCTCAATGTACATCTCCTCTTGATCGACGTAAATATAGGACCCTTCAGTGAGTGCGGATCCATTATCAACATCAATTACGGTTTCATTCATATCAACATTCTCAGCCAATAATGTTGCAACTACACCATCATAATCTTTGAGTGCTCTTGGTGTAGACTGATACGTGATATCTCTTTCATATCTACTACCGTCCTTACTACCAGCAACGTAACCGATAGAAACCTTCTTGACGATATCGCCAGAGACATCCTTGAGGGGTCCGAAGACCATTGTCTTGACTGTAAATGTAAACGTGTAGAGAAGAGCTCTTCTTGTATCGAAGTTCCCCTCATATTCATCGGACATATCAATGTTGTCTAAGACAACAGGGACATTTCTTACTTCATTAAAGTTTCCAAGAAACTTGATTGGAAGTGTATAACCTGGTTGGAAATATGGAACAATCTGTTCAACGATTTGCAACATGTCATCATTCAGTTTTGTGTAAACTGAAAGTGTAATCGTCATATTATATGGAACAGGAAGATAAGTTTTTCTCTCCTCTGTTCCATCAGCAGATGTAATTACCATCTGTTGTGTTTGAGTAGTCTTACGTGCAGGGTCGTAAGCAAGATTAGTAAACTCAAATGACATTCTGGGAAGTGTCATTTGAGTAGGATGATTCAGATCGGGGTTCTGATTTAACCTTGCAAGAAACTTCTGAGTAGGACCATAGGCAAGAGGAACCTTGATGACACTTGTGGTGTCATCTGAGTCATCTTTATGTTTGATCTGTATACCGTTAAACATTGATCCAAAACCAATGATAACAGATCTAAAGATCTCGTTGTAAAAATACTCAAACATTATTTTACAGGTATATACCTCTATTTAACAGTTTTGTATCAAGGCATTCCAAATGGATTGGTTTGAGAGAAGTCTATGATTGCATCTGCGGCCGTTTCAATGTTATCATTATCGGCGAATGGAGTTACAATATCATCAGTATTAATACCACCTACAATATACTTTGCTCCAGACTCACTTCCTGTTAAGATCTCACCTTCTCTAAATGAACCGTCTATAATACCAACCTCCATAACATCCGTGACACCGTTCCATTCTTTAACTCTAGCGGTGGTTCCTGAAATTGATCCAGTAACGATTTCATTGAATGTAAATGTTCCACCGATACCTGTTGTACTATCAACAACAGGTGGGTCAATGTGAACAATCGGGTGAGTATCATATCCTTCACCACCATCAAGAATGTAGACTGCTGTAACAATACCAGATGCACTTATAGTTGCAACTCCAACTGCATATCTAGAAGGAGTTGGGAACATAGAACTAAACTTGTTCTGACCACTACTAAACTTATATTGAGTCGAACTAAAGAGTGGATACGTTCCTGAGGTCAAACCGATAGATACGTTTGGTGCTGTTATGTATCCAGAACCACCATTGGTGACGGTGATGGTTTGAACTGATCCCTCTGTTGAGATACCAGCTGTAGCAGCAAAACCAGATCCATTTCCACCATTAACAGTAATTATAGGTGCAACGGTGTATCCACAACCTGCGTTTGTGATATTGATCGCAGATACTCTACCAGACTTACCATCACATGCAGGATAGGTGTAATTTACTGATGCAATACCTGTGGCTGTTGTTCCAGTTGTTGGGGCAGATGAGAATCCAACCACTGGTTGACCAGTAAATCCTCTTCCCATATTTGTGATGTAGATCTTATTGACACCACCAACTGGACAAACCGAAGCTGTTGCTGTCGCAGATGTACCAGCACCAATAAGATTTAATGTCTGGATATATCCAATCTGTGCGATCTCATCATCAATATCTGTGATGTCGGTATCAATAACCTCATCTTCATATCTAAAGAGTTCACATCTTAATTCATAAACGTAGGTCTTCTTCAGTTGATAGAAAGGTTGTTCGTGTTCAACAAACTTAATCTCAAATAATCTATCTCCAAGTGGGAAGTAAATTAAGTCACCTTCTTTTGGTCGTGTACTTAACTCAACTCCAGAGAGATTTTCTATTAATGGTGAGATATAGTTTTCAAATCTTTCTTTCGAGATGATAAGTTGAAGGTCATCTCTATTTTCGATTCCAAATTTTGAAAGTATGGTACCCTGACCAGTGTAACCTTCATAGTTATCGATGTAGGCTTCTAAAGGAAAGGCCTCGGTAAAGTTAGATTGAATGACCTCTTTTATGACAGTTTTTGTTGTTGCATACTGTCTTGGAAGGTAATGAACCTCAACACCGTACATCTGCAACTGTTCGTTGACCAGACTTTGGATTAGGTTTTGTTCGGATCTAGTACCGTTAAGAAAAAAGGGATTTAACATATGTCATCACCCTATCATGTCAAGAGGTGGTAACTCATATGTGCTCAACATTCTCTCCTGTATACGATCGAGTTCTGCCTGTGCGTCATCATATAACTGTCTTCCGTTGAACTCAATACCACCAGGTAATTTGACTCCTTGAAACTTAATCAGATTCTGACCCCATTGTCTTTTAATGAGGGCAGTCAGATATGGTTTCAAGAAAGAGTCATTATAAACTCTTGGATAATCGTTAGGATCAGCAGTTCTCCAACAATCAATAATGATGAACTCACCGACTCTTAGATTACTCCAATCAATGTCAAGATACATTCTATCTTTTCTTTGATTGAATCTGATCTGTTTATGAGTATTCAGAAGGAAGTTCATCGACTCCAAATATGACATAGCCATTGAGTAACTCAACAAATCTGTGTTACCCCAATAGTAAATATCGTTCAGGAACAGTTGATACTTGAAACTGAACATGTTCGATGAGCTAATTGATTGAGCATCATCGTATTGAAATACTTTATTGATCCCGATAACGTTAGGTGGGATCTGAAGATAATTACTATTTTCGTAATATGTGAACGTCGTTGCAGTTCCTACAATATTAGTGCTTGCTGCAGTTGAAGCAATACCAACCGATGGTCTACCCGAACTTAAAGCAGCGGCACCAGGTGGTCTTGCCTTTCCTCTATCAACATCAGCCTGAGTGATTTGATACTTGAGATATGTTTGTCCCACACCATCAAAGTGTCTCTCTTGGAAATACTGGATGGCATCATCTACAAGATCTTCGATTTGTTCGTCTGCAACGTTGATCTCCAGTACAGGAGCACCCAACTGTCTCAAACAATAATCAATAAGTTCTTGTCTAGTACTTGGCTGTGCCATCTATAATTAGACCTATCTATATGTCTATTTATTTAATAAATCGGTGATGGTATGAAGCATATTCTTAATGTCACTCACGTCAGTTTTCAAGTTTTCAACCTCATCTTGTAAATCAACGAAGTTTTGTTGTTGTCCGTTCAACTTCTCACGACGTTTCAAATATGACTGAAAATCATTATTATTTTTATTAACAATGGCACCTGAATGGGTATCTCTATAATACCCATCCATGCCTTCAACTGGAATCATTTTACTCATTATGCTAATGCGATACCTCTCAGATTTCTAATCATTGGGGCCACTGCCTGATCAGTTGATGTACCAATGACCTTGATTCTAAACGATCTGAACGAAACTAAATCGTCAACAGTGAACTTATATTCTCTGAAGAGATTTACTGAGGGATCGACCTCATAAGAATCTCTCTTAGGAACAAAAGTATCTGGAGTTCCATTACTATTACCACGTTCAAGAACTGAACCATTAGAATCAATGTTTGCAAATCCAGGGAATGGAATAAAGACCGTCTCATCAACTGGGACATCTTGATCAACTGCGTAGAAGACTCTGATATCGTTTCTTGTTGAACAATAAGCATCAAGTAAGACTTCAAGAGATGTTGCAGGATTTTCTAAAGTAATATTCTTAGAAACATAGAAGAATCTATTTGGATCTTCTGTTGTTGTAGAAACTTTAAAATCATCTGCATAATTCGTAACTGGTTGATTCACCCTATTTGATGTGAATACAACAGATGCATTGTCAAGGTCAATTGCAGGACTTATTCTTGTATCCGTTGTTACAAGATTGAATAACATAGAGAATGATCTGTCACCAGGGAAGAGATCGGAATCCAATAAGAGTTCCTCATTTCTTGAAGATGCAACCATTCTAAGAGAATCAAAGTAATTCTTCTCAAACAAGTTGACTCTTTGGAATCCTCTATCAAGCATATTCTCCTGATTACCCGATACACTTGAGGCAGTGACAGTTCTTGCCTGAGAAATGAGAGTGGTTCCAAGAGGTGTGATATTTGTAACTCTTGGTGTAATCAAGTGGAATGGTAAGTTGTAAGTGCTCTTAACGTCAGGACCACCTGCAACCTTTCTTTCATTGAAGTACAGAGGAGGGAATCCAGGTGCATTACCAGGTGCTCTGTTAGTACCATTGGCATTCATTTGTACTTTCACGTAGTAATAATCAAGTCCAATAGCTGGTTCATCAAGGTCAGCTGCGGTAACATTAATCAGTTGATGTTCTCTATTAATTCTTCTCAGTGATACACCATCCAACTCATACTTATACACCAACTCACCAGAACTATGAGTTGCAATCGTAGTGTTATCAACACCTCTGGTTACACCAGTAAGTGTTCTTCCATTGACTCCAGTATAACTAATGATTTCATCACCAATTTGAACGTATCCAGGATTAGTACCACCAACACCAAGGTTTTCAAACGTGTTATAGCCTGATGCATCAGTTTCAAGAGTTATAAATGATGTTGTGTCAAATGCATATTTTTGTGATAAAGTATTTGGTGTAAAGTCGCTTCTTACATCACTAATTGTGACTCTATTAACATTGGAGTATAAACCATGATTTCTCTTGAAGACTCTGATGTAGTCACCTTGATGAGTTACATTAATTGGTGATAAAGGAATAACGTCTCCACCTACACCGTTGAGCTCTGTAGTGAACCCAACGTTGTTTTCGTAGTGAAGAGGATAAGCGGAATTTGTGGAGAAATTACCTTGTACATTTTCAAGGACAAGTGTGTTGTTTCCAAGTATTTCTGATACAGAAAGTTGAATACCAGATCCAAGATCGAGGTTACCAATACTAACTGGGGTCAATACGTCGCCAACTACATAACCACTACCACCTGCATTGATTGTAGCACCAAGTGCAACACCATTTAGGATCTGAATGTCTGCGGTTGCGTTTATACCTTTACCAGTAATTGCTGTAAGTGCAACACCAGTATAAGTAAATCCACCAGCTGATGGAGTGAAACCAGCACCAACATTAGTAACATTCATGGTACCTGTTGCTGACCCAGCAAACGCTACAAGAGTACCTTGTGCTCCAATACTCAACTGTTTGACTGTATTACCAAGTTGTAATGGTTCAGGTACACTGGCATCGTTGACAGTGGTTCCAAGACCAACTCTGACTTGTCTTGATTCAAGTGAAAGACCATTGGGATCAACTTTTTCAAGAGATTCTGGTAAAAGTGGATTGAAGAAAGAAACACTACCAGTAGATTTGAAATTGGCTCTATAAAGTTTGAACTTAAGGTCCTCATATTGACTTGGAGTCCAAATAGAAGCGTTTTGTGACTTGAATAGTGAACCGAGGAGTGGTTGCTCCGAAACAATAACCTGATCGGATTCACCACCACCTAATGTTGTGATGTCTGCCTCACCCAATCTACTGATATAGACAGTATAGTCTGTTGCATGAGACATCAATACCATCGCATATTCAGTCTCTCCTTCAAGGTAGACTGGTGATTGGAAAGTAAAGGTAGTTGCAACTGTACCATCATCACTGAGGTTGACCTGATCAGGATCAAGTGAAACTTCAGAGAATGGAACAACTTTACGAGATGGTTGTCCCAATTTGGTTTCTCTAATATGGAACATCACTGGAGCACTTTCAGCCTTTGTTCTGAAGAAGAAATCTACCTTCGTTACAAAGATACCTGTCTCATCATCGACTGTGAATGTTTGTGCAAGTGGGTCACCTGTGTTACCACCACCCGTGAATCTTGGGGGTGGTGGTGGTTGAACAATAATTTGTGGAGGTGGTAAAGTTCCACCAAGTTCTAAGTCAACGTCAGTTACTTGAGTATTTGTATCTGTTGATGTAACTGTGATTGTATTAGATGTTGCTGTATCAGAAAGTGTCTGATTCTGAGAGAAGTCCTCTTGAATGACGGTTGCGTTTCTAAGAGACAAAGTAGTCTCTTGAGTAGTGGAAAGGTCACCCTGCGAATAGAAGATAGCATCACCAGCCGTGGTGACCGTACCCTCAATCATACTATTGGTTTTACTACTTGTAAGTCTTAATGTAGATCTACCAGTTTCGAATACAGGGTTAGATGAATTTCCAGACTCAGGTACTTTAAATGATGCGAGTAAAGTTCCAACTCTATCGGTAGTCAGTCGTCTATTTCTCACCCTAGCCTGAGCACCACTTGATTGACCAGTTAAGACCATATCTTTTCCAATGTATCCATCGAATTGTGGGAAATCCGTGGACTGAAGACTGAACAAGTCAACGTTCAAAAGTGAAGAGGACTCAGAGTAAGTTGCCGGAACTTGAAGGTCTCTATTATAGGGATTTACGTTGTATATGTCTGTAGGAGCAGTGTATGGACCAAACTTATGATTAGAACTTGCAACTCTAAATCTTATTGATGGAACAGAAGCAGAATTATTTGAAACTGCACCCCCGTTATCCATGGCACCAACCACTGTTTCACCTGCAGTGAAAGTTCCGTGAGTCATTTCAATTTCAATGAGTTTTGGAGTACAGAACTTTGTGATCGCAACTCCATCAAAGAAACTATAAAGTCTTGTAAATGGTTTAAATGAGGTTCCTCTTACAGTAATGTTACGAGATCTCATGAAGTTGATGATCTCATTATTGACAACGAAAGTACCGATAGATTCGGTGTCAATTTGTTCATTCACTGTATATTGAGTACCAGTTCTCTGTTGATTAAGGGAGATTGATGATGTTGCAGAGATATTATTTGTTGTTGTAGTCGTTGTCGTATTTGTTTGAATATCGACAGTTCCATTGACACTACCTCCACCACCAAGGTTGGTATTCTCACTTGCAGATATTGTATTTTGAGAAGATGAAGTAGATGTTGATGTATCGTTGGACAAGGATACATCTAAGTTTACACCAGTCGTTTCCCACGAGTTCCAAATAATTGGAGTGATACCAACACTTTGACCATCAGCATTCGTTGTAACTTCTGCTCCAAGTGCTTGAGCAATTCCATTGAAGGAACCTTCCATCATCACATTATTGGTCTCCATTTGTGTGGTATCAATCCACACATCAACATCTGGTGTTAATTCTATACTTCCTTGCCAGAATTGTACCAAGTATGGTGTAACATTCTCAACTCTGGTACCATATGGTTGATTCAACCATTCAACATGATCATAATCAAGAGTGACTGTTCGACCAGTTCTTCTTACATTAACACCCACAGGATCCACAAACTCTGTGTCTTCACTAGTATTGGATGTTGTTCCAACACCACTGATAGCATTAGTTGCAAGTTGAAGACTGAGTGCAGTAGTATAATGAGATGGTCTGAGAACACCTTTCTTTCTATCGATACTATTTCTAATACCAACAGAAGTGTCTTGAGGTTCAAGACTTGAGAAATTGTCAACAAATATTCCAGACTTAAATCTATTCAAACCGTTGGAATCTTCCACAAACAAATTAAGAGTTTGTGATTCAAGAAGATTAAGTGATGTATAATATTCGAGATTCTTAATTCTTTGCTCAAGTTTTGCGATATCAGTCATCTGATATCTCTTATGCTCAACAAACTTAACTTCAGCGTCAGAGGTGCTATAAAGGAATGGTGGTAGATAGACCGTAGCAATAGTCATCGTATTGCTCAGTGGCTCAGGCATCTTAGGATTATCTTCTGCCGCACCTTGAAGAACACCAAGCCTTCCCGTAGTATCAATAAAAATTCTATCTACTCTTCCTAAGAAGTAATTATAATCAAGAGTCATAGACTCGTCAGATGCTATGATGTGTGACGAACTATGTGTTCTACCTTCTTGACCATCGGCAAAAGATCTTCCACTAAATTCAAATGGAGAGTTTGCCCCTTCACTAACTGAGTAATCAACAACTCTTGGTCTAGCATCAATGATGTCTGAAACTCTTGAATTTCCAACCACACCAAGATCTTTGGAGTAATTAAAACCTTCATAAGAACTTACGGTTGTAATATCCCCATCATCAGAGTCTTGATATCCTGCGGATGCAAAATAAACACGGATTTTTCTTGCAGGAACTGGTACCTCAGACTTTCTTACGATACGAGAGTAATCGTAAATGGACTGCCTTTGTCCATTATCAAATTTAAAATCGCTTGTAATTTCTTTTGAACCAATATTAACTCCAGAAGATACACCATTGACACTCGAAGTCTGGAATTTAATAATTTCATTATTCAAAAATGTTGAATTATTCAGATATGTAAAATAAATTTGTGTGTCATCAAGTTTTTGTAAGTAAACTGCCTTTGCACCACTTGTTTGACCAATTAAAGTTTCACCAATAATCAAATCGTTTGTAGTCGCACTAATACCATCAAGTTGACCTAATGTCATATTAGGAGCTACTGGATCTGTCGTGTCTTCAGATTCAAAAATACCATGAATTTTATAAACATCAGCAGTGTTCAGTGAGATTACTTCGTCCTGAACTCTCGTACCATATGGATAATTACCACTCTCAAGACCGTCACCTAAGGTGGTAGAACCAATACCAGATGCAGTGTCTCTTGATTTATTGATGATGATATCTTTTGAGATATTTTTAATTTTTACTTTTGATTTGATATTACTCTTTCTTAGAGTCGTTATCAATCTAGAATTAGTGTCATTTGCACCAAGACCATTGATTGTTAGAGTGGTTGAACCATTTGTTAACGAAATTCTATCATCTGACAATATTTCTGTATCACCATTAGATCTGATGAGAGTATATCTTTCCTCATCATATGGTAAAAATACCTCATTATCCCCGGCATTAATTGCAGGAGTTGAATTATTTGAAATTGATGTATTATATTGTCTTCTAATAACAATATCAGAACCAACAAGATTTACTGATTCGACATTTAGTTTAGGTAGTGTACTGAATAGAGCTTCATTTCCTGCAATATTACCAGATCCCGAACCACCTGCCAGTCTTGTAGAAATCAATTCTAAATTTTGAACTGTCTCTGATGACGTTGGAAGAGAACCATCACATACACCATTAACAGATTGAACAGCTTCAATTGTAAAATTAGTAGCTGCAATACTGACTACTCTACCAAGACTTTGAATATCTAAACTACTTCTTGAATATCTGACTAAATTTCCTACAGTAACAATACCAACAAAAGTAAATCCAGCATCTGCAGGAATTGAAACTAAGGATTGAGAAC
>Ga0209645_1001011_pt1 | contig 14318 bp, 16 predicted proteins | sample ETNvirenome_6_30_FD_184070 | JGI IMG/M metagenome (GOLD analysis project Ga0209645, IMG submission 184070) | Marine viral communities from the Pacific Ocean - ETNP_6_30 (SPAdes) (version 2) | ecosystem: Environmental > Aquatic > Marine > Oceanic | place: Pacific Ocean | collected 2013-06-19
AGAGTAATGTCTTTATCCGGAGGAGTGACAATTACATTTGGATCGGCAAAGAAAAAGGTTTGCTTAGATTTGCCTTCACTAATAACAACGTATCCCCTATCAGTAAAATCCAATTCAGGATTTCTAAAGAGACTGTTATTTACATTGAGAAACTGATTAAGATCATAAAGTGCAAAGTCAGAAGGAAATTCTTCAGTAAGATTTGCTTCTGCTAGAATGTTCTTAGCAACAGAAATAGTGCGAAGACGATTGCCTTGCTTTACAAGAATAGAATTATTAATTCCTGCAAAATTTCTCAAAATAGACAGAGTTGAATCACTCAGTTTCATGGTGCGTTCGCGTAATTTTGTGGTCATTGATTGTAAGTTTCGGGAGATGCATTCTTATCATTGAAATGCAGAAGAAGAACTGCATAATGCAGAATCTTAATAATATCACGACGGGCAGTGCCCTTCTTGTCGTATCGAGAAGCATACTTTAGGATATTGGATCGGCAGAATGCCTCACCATCACCACAAGCTTCAATCAGATCAAGAGTCTGAATTTTGTCATTACCAGCAGAATAGTGTTGTCTATAAGTGCTGGTAATATATTCTTTCAGTTCATTGAGGATTTTCTCCTCACTATATTTGTATAAAGTATATGGTTCCGATTGTAAGGTAATGGAACCAATACTATCGTCAAGTCTATCCATTTTCAAAATTTCATCATAGAGCATGGACCAAGAGTTAGTCATAATTTATTATATCAGGATTGAACCTCTTCGTCAATTGGCATTTGGAAATCAGCATCAACCTTATCATAGAGTTCCATGAATGCTTGCTTGGTTTCATCATCGAAACGATTGACGCAAACTTGAATTGCCTTTGCCTTATCATTGAAAATGCCATAAGCACGGATGATGTGAACCAAACGACGAGTGCTGATGATCTCATCAATACCACCATCATAGAAGGTCTTACGGATGATGTCACCCCAATCAACCAGACGCCTACAGAAATCCTCATCATGCTTACCGACAGAGGCAGCAACACCCAAAAGAATTTTTACTTCATTAGTGGGAGTGGGATATTCTTGCTCAAGAGTTACTGGGAAACGCTCAAGGAAGGCTTCATTGAGCACGTTAGTTCCAATGAATCGTCCATCGTCTGAACCTTTACCCTTAGTGTTTGCTGTGGCGATGACGTTGAATCCACTTGCAGGATCAACTCGTCGTCCGATCTTCTTAAGGAAAACTCCCTTTCCTTCAAGGATAGATTGGAGACAGAGAATTTTGTTACTAGCGAGGTCGATCTCATCAAGGAGCAAGACAGCACCTCGTTCAAGTGCTTCGACGACTGGGCCATTGTGCCAGACGGTGTTACCATCAACAAGGCGGAAACCGCCAATAAGATCATCTTCATCTGTTTCAATAGTAATGTTTACACGGATAAGTTCTCTACCCAATTGAGCACACGCTTGCTCAACAGAGAAAGTTTTACCATTACCGGAGAGTCCAGTAATGAACGTTGGATAGAATTGACGGGACTGAATAATTTTTTTAATGTCACCAAAGTTGCCAAACTTGACGAAGGTATCATCTTTCAAAGGGATAAGGTTTTGTTCTACAACAGGCATAGCAGGAGGTGCCTGATAATTTTGCTCAAGTTTTTCTTGAATAGTCAGGTTCCACTTACCACGACCAACTTTGTAATCAGTCAATTTGTTGGTGACAGTCTGATAATTAAAATCATTCATCTGACAGAATGCCTTGATTTCAGCAGAATTTACAGACTCACCATAAGATTCGCGAAGACACTCAATGATGCTTTCTTTAGACAGACCCATCGGTTGTTTTGTTTAACTGAAGTTATTATACAAGAAAAAGGCACCTTGTAAGGTGCCTAGTGGACAGTTCAAGAATTGGTTTAATTGAGAGTATTTATCAGGCAACGAGTTCAATAAACTCATTCAAAATCTTCTTGTTCATCTTCTTGTTTTTCAGACTCTTCATGAATGATTTCTTGATTTGAGTTTTAGAGGCAGACTCTTCAACTTCAAATTCGGATTCATTTCCGAGAGCAGTTGCAGAAAGTGCAATGTAAGAATGATATCCAGAATTTTTGATAGCAAATGACTTTTGCTTTTTCCATTCAGTCTGCAATTTTTCCATTTTAGAATATTGATCGTAATCACAATAACGACGAATAAACGGATTTGCATCACGACCTTCAAGAACACGAATACCAATAAAATTAGTATCAACAAATTTGTCTCTCAAATTAGTAAGAAGAGTATCAGTCATCATACCCCAATCTCCATTAAGAGAATAAGTGTTTCCGGTTTTGCGGTCACGCAAGAAACAATTGGGTCCAATACTACCGAGACCGATGAAAGGTTCGTGCTCCCAAGAACGTTGAATCTCACGATGATACTTGGGGCAGTATCCTTCACCATCAGTCAGCACGACACATTGAACTTTTTCAACATTATTAGTCTTCTTAAATTGAGGGATAATTTGATGAAGACTAACCATTGCTTCATTAAGAGGAGTTCCTGAAAGTCCCATTCCGATAGGAATAGGATACAATGCATAACGACTGAAGTAATATCCAAGTCGGAAAATATTCTTCATTTGATGTTCCATAACCTTGCTGCTGACATTATGCGTCAGGATATTCATAAGTGAGAAATATTCACCAACGCACATCAACCCTTCTTTCTTTTGATAAGAAAGTTCTCTGATGCCAGATTTCTGATTGATGAGAGGATACTCATTAGTAAAGGCATAAACCTCAAAAGGAATGCCAACTTTCTTACAGAACCACACAAGATTGAAAAGTTGCTTCAGCGTATCAAGCATCACATTTCCCATTGAACCAGACCAGTCAAGAACAAAGACCAGTCCATGATTCTTACCATCAGCAAGTGTGGTCACCTTCTTGAATAGGTCTTCGTTGTATTTGTATGTGTGGAGTTTAGAGCAGTCCAGAACTCCAGTCCGACTAACAGTAGCACGAGCATAACTGCTAGCAGATTTTCTGCATTCAAATTCTTTGACAAGATAATTAACCTCCTTCTGTGCCGACTTTTTGAACTTTAAGAATTCTGAATCAGCAAAATCAAAGATACTAGGATCATGGGGATTTTCCCAGTGCTCATCACACTCTTCATGAATTCTCTTATTAGAAACAATAATATCATCAAGATTTAATTTAGGAAGTTCAATATACACATTCTCAATACCACCATTAGATGTAAGTTCCTTGATGGCATCATTGAGTGCATCCATCGTGTTCACTTCAGGTTCTTGATTTGTTTCTCCTGCCTGAGTAGTATTCTTATCCTCTTGTTCATATGAAGGAGTATCTAGATCGGCATCATCTTTGTCAGAGGTTTCACTATCATCAGTTTCACCAGGTTGTTGCATTGAATCATCACCAGGTTCTTCAGATGAACTAGAACTTTGAGATTCCAATGAATCCATATCAGTCTTAGTCTCAGTATCCATCTGCTCCTTACAATATTTGTAAAGTGCTTCTGATGCCAAGAGAACATCGTCAAAGGTCTCACATTCTTCAATCATGCGAACGATGGGCATCTCTACATCTTTACCAAAAGGAATATCAACAAAGTTTCCAATCTTGAAGTGAAGATTTACACGATCGGCAAGGTTCATCTTGCTTACATCTTCACACTCTACACCAAAGAAATCATTGTCAGAGAGTTCATTATATCCACGATAGAAAGTCTTAGAGATACCGGCATAACGACGCTTCATCAACTTCTCAATACGAACATCTTCCACAACATTCACAAACTGTGGAGAGATTTTATATTCTTTAATCCAGTCACGGTCTGGAGTATAGAGTGCATGACCCACCTCGTGTGCCACCAACATATCGTAAACTTGATTGGTAGCACCATCCCACATAGGGAGAGTCAGCACTCTGGTGTGAACATTGAAGCAGGCAGTTTCAACGTTCTTGTGCTCCACTACAAGATCTTCAGTTGCTAGAAGTTTCGCTAGTTGGGATTTGATCTCGTGTGAAACTGCCATAATGTTCCGTTCGTATGGACTCATAATACGACGAAACCGCCTTGTCTGGGCGGTTCCTGTGACGCTTCTTGAACTGTCTGAGTGCCTCTCTCCTTGCTCTCATTGCTTGAGGTTTGAGAGTTCGTTTCTGCTCCTTCTTGGAGTGGTGTTGCCAGTTAGGGGTTGTCACGAAAAAACTCCTTTAGTGAAGATTGACAATTTGGTGGTTCTGGATCTTTGATTCCCTTGATCTTCTTCCACTTATTATACATGGCTTGCATATACCATGATTGTGCCAAACTTTTTGGTCCATTCTCTAGGAGATCAAGTTCTTTCTTGTTACTAGTGTAACTTTTATATTCTTCTCTCCAATTACTCATGACACCATTCGTGAAAAACCTTTTACCTTATCAAACTTTATAACATTGTCAAATTTATCATGCAAATCAGATTTGTGAGAAATCACAAAAATATTAGCACCCTTGATGACATATCTGATAATTTTAAGAAACTCTTCAGTTCCAAATCCATCAAGAGATGAATCAAATACTTCATCCATAATTAAGAGATTGGTATTAACAGAGTTTTTGACTCTCGCAACTTCCCTCCAAGTAAAGAGGAGTGCCAAGTCAATTCTCATTTTTTCACCTTCACTAAAAGATGCATAGGAAAAATCTTCATGAATTGGAGATTTTATTGTTTCACTAAATTCACCATCCAAATTAAAGTTAATATAAAAATCCATCATCTGCAAATAACGATTCACTTGTTGATTAATGAAAGGAAGATATTTTTTAATAATCTTCGTCTTTACACCATCATCTTTAAGAAGTGAATATGCAAAATCATAATTAGACATTTCCATCCGTTTGTCGGAAAGATTTTCAATTGTGTCTTGGAGGGTTACTTTAAACTCTGCTAACTTCTCATGTTCAGTATTTCTGTTTGCAACTTGCTCGGTAAGTCTCTGAACCTCCGATTCCAAATCTCTGATCTGTCTGTTACATCCAGAGATTCGAGTATTGTTTTGAGAAATGCCATTATTGAGTTTAGTAATCTCCTTTGAAAGTAAATTAAATTGACGCTCTCGTTCTTGTTCCAACTTTATAGTCTCTTCCAGGTCTTCATAACCCTTCTTGAGTTCCTTTGCTTTATTTTGAGCGTCACTAATTCTATTTACACGAAACTCTTCTTCTATATCCTGCTGACAGGTAGGGCAGACCGTATTTTCTGTGAAAAACTTATGTTCTTTGGTAATAGTACCTACCTTTTGAGATATTTTTCCACGAAGATTATTGAGTTTTACTAATTTGTCTCCTGCACCAGTAACAGATTTTTGATCCTCACTATATCCCAAAATACTCTTTTCAAGAGAGGAATTCTCTTCCATATAAGAAACAATTTCTGCATCAAGACTGATAATTTTTTCCTTGTTGGCGTTTATATTGACATTTCCTCTCTCTTCAAGTTCGTTGATAAAACTTTCTTGCATCACAATTTTATCTTTAATATTTTCTTTTTTAAGATCTAAAGATTTTGATTGGTCTCTCATGACTCTAATCTTTTCTTTAATCAAGTTATTCATTGCCGAAAAGATACGAATGTCTAATAGATCTTCAATGACCTCTCTACGATTAGCAGTCGTTAATTGCATAAAGGGCACAAAGGTGCTACTACCCAAAATTACAATTTGAGTGAATGATTTATAATTTACCTTAAGAATACTTTCTTCCAAAATACGTTGATTAGCACGATCATCTGCTTCTTTATGAAGAGGATTGCCATTAACTTCAATATCAAATACATTTGGTTTTATTCCACGACGAACCAAGTAGTCACGACTATTGACAGAAAATTCAATCTCTACCAAACAATCTCTCTCGTTTGTTGTGTTTGCCAATTGAGGTTTATTAATTTTTCGAAATGGTTTATTAAACAACACAAACGTCAGTGCGTCCAACATGGTGGACTTTCCTGCACCATTTGTTCCGATAATCAAATTGGTAGTATGTTCTTGAAAATCAATTTCAGTCCAGGTATTACCTGCACTTAAAAAGTTTTTATATTTAATCGTCTTGAAGGTTATCATGTTTAGGGGGAATCACAATGTCATCAGGGGTAATCACAGTGTATTTGTAACTATGAATTTTACATGTTTTTATGGCAAGTTCATCATCAACTTCAACAACATCCATAATTTGATCTTCTTGATCTTCTAACATCATAGCATAGCGGATTGCATCATCCTCTTCCTCAAACAAAAATAAAACCTTTTCGCCATACTTATCTTTTACAGCATAGGCACCTTCATCTTTGCTTTCTTTAAGAGTAAGGAGATACATTTATTCTACTTCGCAAGCTTGTTTGTAAAGGTCTTGAAAAATATTTTTGATAATGTTCTTGTCGTATTGAGTTTCGGATTCATCGATATATCGATTCAAAATTGATAGTGTGTTTTCTTCGTCTCCTATTTCAAAATCTTCATTTTCCTGAATGTCAAAATTTTCAATGATTTTGAGATCTTGAACTCCGATTGAATAAAGTTTGTCGATAAATTTTTCAAAATCTTTTGGTTTTGATTTTTTACGGACAATAACTTTTACAATTTTATTTTCATATTCACTTACATTGAAGAGTTTATAATTAGTATCTTCATAGTAAATATTATAAAATAATTTATAAGGGTTGTTGACTGGAGTATGGGTGAGGGTTTCCGTATCAAAGATATGAAATCCTCTAGTATCATTTACATCGTTCCAGAACATCTCATAAGGATTGCCTAGATAGAAGATTTTTCCATTGTCACTTCGTGTATGATAGTGTCCAGAAAATACTTTATCGAATTTATCAAACAGATTACAATCCATGCCATCTTCCATGACATGACCACGATGTGCTCTGAATCCATTCAATTCAAGGTGACCCATTGCACATACACACTTGGAACTTTTGATAGTTTTAGCACTTTCCTCAAAGTTTTCAGAGTTAATCCATGGTATAAGCAATATATTGAGTTTATCTATAGTAATTTCAGAAATTTTACTATAGGTTTTAATGTTCTTATAAGTTTGAAGTAAGAGTGCTGGTGAGTTTACATCATTAGTATTCTTATAGTAGCAATCATGATTACCAATAATCATGTGAACTTTATACTTCTTGAGTTTTTCAAATACAACTCTTTTTGCCCACTCCAAACTCTGATAGTCAATAGACTTGCGACTATCAAAGGCATCGCCCATATGAATGACAGTATCAATTCCCTCTGCTTCTAGAGTGGGAAAGAAAACATCATCATAGAACTTCTCAAAATACTCATGAAGATGCTTGGAACCTTTCCTAGCACCATAATGAGTATCAGTAATAATTGCTATCTTCATTCTGCGTGATGTGCCTTAAGATCTGGATTTGGTTGTGATTTCGTCAAATCTCTACGACTTTGATTTTTAATTACAATAAATGCATCTTTATTAATTTTACGAGTGCCGATTGGTGATTGCCATTTTTTATTATAGTTTTCACCTACATCAATACCCGAGATTTGAGTTCCTGCCATTTCAACAGAAATTTCATCACCATCCTCCCATCCAAGTTTTTCCAGCAAAGTGGCAAGTTCTTTTGTCAGTTTCATCGGTTACGATATTGAATGTTGTCTTTGATTGAATTATATTCTGCATTATTACCAGAAAGTTCATTACTGTCAATTACCATGACTTCATCAAATCCGGTGCGTTCAATAATTTTTGTTTTAATTTCTAATTGTTTTTTCTCCTTTTGAATTCTTCTCAGGAAAGCATAGTGAATAATTTGAGTGAAATATGCAAAAGGATTTTGAGATTTCTCTGGATTAAAATTGTGAATGTATTGAACGCAATTTTCAATACCATCAGAGATCATGTCCTCACGAAACATGTAGTTGACAAAGTTTGGTTTGTATGAAAGATGAGTTGCGATCTTCAAAAAACACTCACCAAGATAATTTGGGATTCTGGGTTTACCTTCCCATGCACCAGATTTGGGTGGTTCTTTATCGTACTTCTTAACAAATTTTTCTCGTGCAACAGCAACTTTTGCTCGATACACAATCATTGCTTCTAGCAACTCTTTGTTATTTACATAATGTTCGGTTTTCTTTTTTGGCATAACATTGACATTTAAGTCCTTATTGATATGTAAACATTATAGCACACTTTAGGGGCTTGACAAGTTTCTTATTTCTATGTAGACTAGGTTTGTCCCCGTTAAAGATGAGATATAGCCAGCTATTAATCAGAGGATTGATTCTCTTGAATTTCTTTGTTGAATATATTTTCTAACTCTTTTCTTGCCTCTTTGACTGAAGATACATATCCCATATCTGTAGAGGGTCTTGTGTAGCATTCATTAGTATCAGAAAAATTAATATCTTCATCAGTATCTTCAATAAAGTTTGTATAGATTTCTATTAATCTTTCATCTCTACTTTCAGACATCGTAATAACTTTATCAGATTTTATAATAAAAATATCATCATCCGATAAATCGATCCATGGTTTTATTTTTACATGCATTCCACCACGGTGCTGTATCATTTTCATAATGATAGGATTTTGTAGAATGAGATTTGTATCTCCATCATTTTCATCTATAGAAACTAGGGAAAATATTTCCTCCCCTGATACTAATTTTATTATTGAATAGAATTCTTCACCCATTAGTTTTTTAGCGGTACGTTTACAATATCATAATTAAAATTTTCTTCGTTATAAATTTTAATTCTTTCAATTAAATGATTTAGTGTGTAATTTTTTCTTGACTTGTAACTGATATCATCAGCAATATCATATAGAGTTGCTTTTGTTTTCTTGTCCCCTTTTCTGAGAACTCTTCCTATTGATTGTAGATTTCTAATTCTTGACTTAGAAGGTGAAGCAAAAATGACGTTATGAAGGTTTTTAATGTTAATTCCTGTGGAGAAAGTTCCATAAGATGCTACAATGATCGCATTGTTTTCTTTCTCAGTAATTTCTCTAACCTTTTCTCTATCTTCGGTGTCTACACCACCGTGTATAAAGAAGACCTGACGATTTTCAATTTGGTTACTATTATTTATTAATTCATATAATGGTTGACCATGACCCTCAACTCTTGCGAAAAGAATCAAAGTATTTCCTTTTAAGTCAAGTGCTAGATTTTTGATAAACTTATTTCTACGATCATGACTTATAATGTATTTTACTTCATCCTCATAAGTATCAAATCTATTCGGTAAGTGCTTCAGTAGAATCACATTAATGTCTAACTTTGCCAGATGACCTTTACTCATCAATTCATCTGTTTTTATAATTTTATAAGAAGGACCAAACAATCCTTCCAAAACCCACTTATGAGTTTGCGTGCCGTCTAGCGTGCCAGTGAATCCAAATCGATATTTGGCATTTGCAAGTTTTGTCATTATAGATATTAATGACTTGGATTTAAACTGATGTGCCTCGTCTCCGATTACGACATTAAACCTAGAAAAGTATTGAGTTGGAAGTTTATAGATAGACTGCCAAGTTGTTATAATTACTTGAGAATCCGTTTCTCTTTCCTTTCCGGCGTAGACTTTGTGGCAGTATGAACCTACATTCCACCCATAATCTTCAAAGTCTTTATACATCTGCTCTACTAGCGAAGTCGTCGGAACAACTATCAGAATATTTTGTTGCTTTTCAACGTAGTATCTTACAAGAGAATATATCATCAAAGACTTTCCAGAAGCAGTTGGAGATATCAGCAACTTACGATTATGTCTTAAAGCGTCGTATACGCCTTCGATTTGATAATCCCTAGGTTTGTGTCTTGATATTGCAGTTACATAATCTTTAACGCCTTCTTTCGATATACCATCATTAACTTCAAATGGTAATCCGTAATATTTGTTGTCTTTAAATTCGTATGTATATCCGTGATCCTTACAGAACTGAACGATTCTGTCTAGTAAACCAATGTATATTTCTTTAGTTTGTATATTAAACAAACGAATTTTTCCATCCCAATACCTTTTTTTGTATGATGGAGAAAACTGTGCTCCAGGCACTTCAAAAGTAAATTGATCTGCTAATTCATAATGAATATGAATTTCAGAGTCAACATGAAGATAGACTTCATTCTTCTTTGATATAATCAAATGTGACATTCATTTAGATCAATATCAAATATTTAGCAATGTTTAATTAAATCCAGATTGGAATTTATGCCACTCAATTGCGTTTTTAATTTGAAAAGTTCTATTGGAAATTGTCTTGATAATCTCTTCTAAAAACTTAAGAGTTGTATCATAGTATCTAATTTTAAGATCTAACTTGGTTAACTTATCATCTGCTTCGATGTATCTCTGAATCGCATCTTTCTCTCTTACTTTGTATGGAAATGGTTCTTCGGCATACACTTCGGCAGGTGCTTTCCCTGTGTAGTAATTATATCTTTCCAACTTTACTTTGTTGTAAGAGTTTCTTGTTCTTTCCCTCAACAAAGTAATCGTATTATAGATGGTGTAATATTTGCAATGTAATTGTGGAATCCTCAAACTTTCGTCATGAAGATTGTCCGGATCAATGGTGGAATCACTTTCCCACATTGATTGAATTTTGTCTAAATCCATAATAAAAAAATCAGATGGTTAGAGAGGTGTTCTTCCGTCTGCTCCTAGTATATCATAAATTGTGTATTTGAATGTAACATCTGCAGTAAAATATTGAATATCTGCTTCTGATGCGTCAAATTCTAAAGATGAAAGAGAAACTGGAAACAAGTCTCTGAACTTTACAATAGCAATATCTCTGAAATTACTATTTAAAATATGAAGACTTGCATCACTAAATTGTTGATCGAGTGCTCCTTCACCAGTAACATCATCAGTTGTTAAAGTTTTAAATTGTTGAGCGGTTTCTGGAAATCCTAATCCAGTCAACCAATTGTGCATCTTCATATAATTTTCAAGATTTTCATCAACTAAAAATCTGAGAGAAAAATCTCCATAAGTTAATTTTTCTCCAGGAATATCAATATCCTTGAGATATGTTGGTTGCACAGTATTTCCTAATGTTATTTCGGGTATACTTGCTGAATTACAAAAGAAAGATACTTTGGGTTCTTTTGCCAGTGTAAATTTAAATCCAACAGGTGATAAAAAATTCCTGTTTTGAATTTGATTGTCAAATGCTGTCGCCATTATTATCCTCCATTACCGCCTCCGCCGCCGTTACCACCGCCATTGCCGCCACCACCATTACCGTTGCCGCCATTGCCACTGCCACCATTTCCATTACCATTCCCACCATTCCCATTTTTGTTAGAATCTCCGTCATTGTTGTCACTTTCATTATCTCTTGCTAAGTATCCACGGACTCCAACACGATATCCTTTGGGAATTTTTTTACATTTTTTATCAGTATAGCAGTAGTATTGTCCAGGAGGACATTTTTTTGCAGTTGCTTCTGAAATAAATTTATTGAAGTTTTTCATTAATCAATAATTAAAGAATACCATTGTTCACTCATACCCATGATGATGCTGTTCGCAGATTCTTCATCTTCTGCATAACCTTCATCAATTAAATGTTGTATAAGTTTAGCATGACGATCAAGTGCTTCTTTATGCTCTCTAGGTGTCGATTTCATTTCAGGAATGCTTTTATCTGTATTTAGACAAAAAAAGGACCCCGAAGGGTCCTTTGAAAATATGTATCCGATGGATCACATGAGGTTGCTGACTTTAACGCGACGATAGTAGCGGTTAGAGTTACGAGCAATAACACCAGGGTTATCCATGGAAGCACCACGAGCAAAGGGATTAGCGACGATGCCGTAGCGAGTCTTAAATCCGATTTTGGGTTGGAAGGTGTTCTCGCCAACTGCACGAACCATCTGAAGAGGAACGTAGGGGCAGTAGAAGAGACCTGCATCGTAAGGTGAAGAACCCTTGTAACCAACAACGTAGTACTGATTAGCAGCAACGTTGGCAGCATAAGGATCGATGTATACACGATACTTACCTTGAAGAACACCAGCAAAGGTGTTGCCAGCATCGTCAACCTGAAGATTGGCGTTGAGCGCAGGGGTGTAATCAAGAACACCTGCCATGGTGAGTGCAGAAGCAACATCAGCAGAGCAGAGGATCATATTACCCTTCCCTCTACGAGTTTGCTGGGCGATAGCGTTAGCGTCTCTCTCAATCTGGAAGATGAGACCCTTAAACTTCTCAACAGACCAACGACCATTGCTGTCAACGTCGAGGTCGAAAGTACCACCGGTTGCAACATTTGCTTGAGCACCAGGAACAGCAACGTTATAGATGGTTCTGATAACTTCGCGGTTAATCTCTGCCAGAATCTCAGTAGAGAGGATGTTGGCGAGTTCCGCTTCAGCATTCAGACCATGAATTGCTTTCAAGTCCTGAGCAAGTTCAAGTGAATACTCAGCTTTCAGAGCGCGTGACTTGGCAGTAACGGTGATTTTCTCAATCGAGAAAGCCATCTCGTTGAATTCATTGCTCGTGCCATCACCCAATGCCTCAGCATTCTGGGTGGTCATGCCGTTACCTACGTTGTAGGTTTCCTGATCACCAACTGCAGGGAATGTACCGTCAAGAGCACCAGGGTTGGTTCCTTTCTGGTTGGTAGTACCCAAACCAACGGCAACCTGAGTCATTCCACCGGTCAGGTCGAAGTTGTTATTCTGACCAGAGAATGCAGTGTCTGCTTCGTTGTAGAATGCCTCTTCGCCACTCTGAGAAGCGTAGCGGGAGCGCATTGCGAAGATCAGTCCAGTAGGACCATTCATCGGTTGAACGCCTGCGAGGTCATAAGCGACCAGGTTAGGCATTGCACGTCTAATCAGGGAGATCAGAACGGGATCGAAATTACTGATTGCTCCGGTGCCACCAGAAGTGGAGTTGGTAGGAGCTGCTTCTCCAAGGAACTCTTGCTCCTCTCTAAGCATTTTTTCTTGGTTCTCCAGAAGAACGGAGGTTACCATTCTCTTATGAGGATCTTTGATTTCTCCAAGACCGTCATGGTTAAGAATTGGTGCCCACTTCTCCTGCAGTTGTTCGGAATTGAACATTTGCATTTGAATTTTACCTCTTAAATTTTTTTGTTTTGTTTGTTGTTAATAATTTAAAAACTCACTTTTTCGAAACTCTATTCAGAGTCTGAAGATATGACTCCATCAAACCAGATACTTCTGGTTGACTTCCGCCTTCTGCACCTTCAGAAATAGATTCTGAATGGTTTCTTTGTGCGCTGGAGTTAGTGGAGAAATAAGAATCTCTCAGTGTTTCCAGTTTTTCACGATAGTTAGATTCACTTTCAAACTCAACATTTTCAGCAAGAGAAGCGAGTTTTTCCTTTTGGGAGAGAGCAAGACCCTCTGACACATCCGCAAGGATTACATCGGCAACCGATTCTGACAATCTTTTATTTAAAGCAACGTTCTTGTTGATTTGCTCATTGAGTTTATCTTCCATTTCATCAAGTTTTTCTACCATACTATGAATTACATCATATTTTTCTTCAGGGATAGTTACATAATGATCTTCAAAAAGTCCTCTCATTCCAGAAAGGAATGATTCGGTCATTTCGGTCTTAAGACCGTGCTCAACTGCGAGTTGATTTTCAGACATCCACTCGTCAGCAACATATTCAAGGTAAGCGTCAGTGCGCTCAGAAAGTTCCGCCTTAACAGCAGCAACTTCTTCGACAAGAGCCTGTTCATATTCAGACTTCATCTCTTCTTTAATTTCTGCAATCTTAGTTCTAATTGCTGCCTCAAAGATAGTGCGTGCTTTTTCTTGGAATTCTTCAGAAAGTTCTTCGCCAGAAATCAAGGCATTAATATCTTCTTCGACATCAATTACTTCTTCTTCGACAATTGCTTCTTCAGATTCTTCAGTAGTTTCAGCAACAACTTCTTCTTCGGTGGTTTCTTCTTCAGAAACTACTTCTTCTTCAGTTGCTTCTTCTTCGGATACAATTTCTTGATCCTCTTCTACTTCAACCTCTGCTTCCTCTTCTTTCATGCCTTTAGCAGTTTCCGCAGGTTTTGCACCTTTGTTGACTACATCTCTAACTTGCTTAAGAGTTGCACCAGGAGTCTTCAGCTTTGCTGAATCATCATCTGGTTTAGAGTTTTCTGGGGTTGGCCCACCTAGATCTTCATAAGTTGGAGGTGTACCACCTGTGGTCAACTTAGGCATTGGATCTCCAGGCGCAGCGTTTTTAGTTACTACGTTTTCCATTTCTTGTAAATTGCTACCAACGGACATTTGATTAGACATGATT
>Ga0209645_1001012_pt1 | contig 14306 bp, 6 predicted proteins | sample ETNvirenome_6_30_FD_184070 | JGI IMG/M metagenome (GOLD analysis project Ga0209645, IMG submission 184070) | Marine viral communities from the Pacific Ocean - ETNP_6_30 (SPAdes) (version 2) | ecosystem: Environmental > Aquatic > Marine > Oceanic | place: Pacific Ocean | collected 2013-06-19
TATTTGCCATATGATTTTCCTAAATTAAAAGATACTGCTATTCTATCTTCTTCACTTAAATTTTGTTCTACTCTATGTTCCAACCAATTTGGAAACATTACTAATTTTCCTTGTGTTCCTTCTATAACTGTGGTGACATCTCCTCCATACTTATACTCTGCCACATGTCCCGGTCTTGGGTCCATTAAGACTAAGTTGCCTGAATTTTCTGGTTTCTTTAAATAATATACGCCAGAGTACGCACTGTTTGGGTGTGTATGTGCAACATTATATCCATATTTCGGTAAAATGTTACCCCACATGTTACTTATATAAAAAGTATCTATAGCCTTAGATAAATTTAATATAAAAGAACATAAAAGATGAAACTCAGGTAACGTATGCAGAATAGTTGGTGAATGCCAACCTAATCGCATTGAGTTTTGTAGCGATGCCTCTGTTTTTTGCATCTCATATAATTTTTTTATCATAGCATCATTGTCAATTTCTATATTACAATGATACACTCTAGTGGGGAATAAATCCTCCATAAATAATTGTGCCATTCTTAATCCGTTATTAAAATTCTGTTGTTTCCGCCATCAAGCAGGATTTGTCCTGCACTTCCGACTGTTATTGTAGAAGCAGACTGTATTGCTGTTCCTGCTATTGTACCATTTACTACTAAACTTCCATCTATTCTGAAAGTTGCTGTTACCCAAGAACTTCCATTATAAGTATAAGAAGCTGGAGCTCCACTTCCACTTGCTGGTACGACTGTACAAGTGTCTCCTTGTATTGCATAAGTACTTCCTGACCTCGCAGTAGCTGCTTGTATTTTTGCATTTGTAATTCTGCTAGAAGCTACTGAAGTATCACTACTTGTTATAGTATAAAACCCTGGGCCATGAGTACCATTAGTGCCTGGTTGACCATCTTGTCCTGGTTGACCGTCTTGACCAGGACTTCCTGGTTGGCCATCTTGTCCTGGACTACCGTCTTGACCTGGAGTACCGTCTTGACCTGGAGTACCGTCTTGACCTGGAGTACCGTCTTGTCCTGGTTGACCGTCTTGTCCTGGTTGACCGTCTTGTCCTTCTATCTGTGACCAAGTATAATCTGATGCAGTTGTACTTTCTGTAGCAGTAGTTTTATTATATGCATGACCTATGTAAGTTGTAGTACCTGCAGTATAAGTATCTGTTAAACCAGCTCCTGAAGCACTAGTACCATATTTAATCCAAGTATATTTTTCTTGACCTGGTTGACCATCTTGTCCTGGAGTACCATCTTGACCTGGAGTACCATCTTGACCTGGAGTACCGTTTTGTCCGTCTTGTCCATCTTGACCTGGAGTACCATCTTGACCTGGCTGTCCTGGAGGACCTGTTACACTTGTAGTACCTGCTATAGACAGAGTTCCATTACTTGCATCGAATTTTAAATAATTAGTATTGTTTCCTATATTAAAATTACCTGATGCATCAATATAAAATCCTAAATCTGTATCAGAAAAAGAAGTTTTATTAGTAGTATTTATTATACCTGTATTAGACCCTGAAGCTCCTAGTGTTAATCTGCTTTGAACTCCCAAATTGTTTGTTAATGTACTATTTGCCGTTAGTTTATCAGCTGCTAATGTGCCATCTACGATTACGCTGCCATTAAAAGTTTCTACAACTAAGGAACTAAAGTCTGATGTACCTACAGAAGATGAAGAAGTTGTTGCACTTCCTGTGTATACTCTACTACCTGCTTTTTCAGCACTATTATCTGTGACTGTTATTCTATCATTTGGTCTTATTGTGCCATCGGAAGCATCTGCTATCACAGCGGCGGCTACAGCTTGTGCAGCAGCTGTTGTTATACTTGTTTGAGCAAATTCAGAAGCATTTGTTGCTGATATTTGACTTGTTGTGGACTCTTCAAAAGTAAATATACTTCCACCTCTTACTCCTGCTGCTCCTATTTGTCCTGGTTGACCTGGTTGACCATCTTGTCCGTCGGCTCCTTCTAATACTTTTGTTAGAGTAAGTTCTTTTGTAGCTATTGTTACGCCTGAAGCATTATCTATAATTGGTACTGTTATTGAACCCGTTAAAGTTGTTGTACCTGCCATAAGTGCAGAGTTTGAAGCGATAGTAATTACTCCACTTGAATTTGCACTTGCTGTTACATTTGTATCAGTGATTGTTCCATATCTAAAACTGTTTGCATCATATGAAGAAGTTCCATCATAAGTATATGCCTGAGCTCCCTTATATACTGTAAAAGAACAAGTATATCCTGTAGCAGAAGCTGTACCTGTAGAACTTCCTATAAAAGTATGACTTTCATTTGTTCCTACTACAGTGTACCCGTTTGCTCCGTCTTGACCGTCTTGACCTGGCTGTCCTGGTTGACCATCGGCTCCTTCTGTAACTTTAGTTATAGTAACCGAACTTGTATAAGTATTTGCTGCTCCAGCATTTCTTTCTGCAGTAGTACTTGTAACTGTTGCTGTTACTGTAACAGAAGAATTACTATTACCCATATTTTCTTTTGTTAATGCTCTAGTATTTCCGCTCCCTGTTAGTGTAACAGAAGGGCTGGTTGTAAACACAGGAGATGCTGATAGATTATGATTGGTGGCTGTAAATGTAATAGTATTTGGACTTTGTAATGTACCGCCTGAATTAGCTAAAAATGCTCCTGCGTCTGCTTCTAATATAACATCATAAAGACTACTAGGTATAACAGTTGTTGCGTTTGCTGAACCGTGAAATGCTGAGTAAAGTACTTTTGATTTATTTTGCGCTCCAGAAGTTAGTAGTACCCTTTTACCATGTCTTATCCAATAGTATCTAGTAGCATTATCTGCTCCTACAGCGTGTGCAAACACTCTTGTTGCTCCATCTGTTTTGTGTAATAAAGTTCTATTATTTGCATTTGAATCTGTGCTTACATATATTTCAGTAAACATATTATCAGTAAATGGAGTTGCATTAGTCCATGATAAGTCTATAGTTCCTATGCTAGTAGCACTTGCGGATAATCCGCTAGGTGTTCCAGGAGATGCTGTTATGCCTCCTCTTTGGTCATTTCCAGATACACTTGGCAGCGATGGTTTAGATATAGTATAAAAACTATCATCATATTCTTCTGCAGATACTTGTGCTGTACAGTCTTTATTAAAGTTAATATTGGTAATTCTAAAGTACTTTTCATCAAAGCCAAACTTATCGTGCGTTACTGTTATAGTATCTCCTGCAGTAAGTAGTAAAGCTTTTGGACCAAGTTTAAAGTCTACTTGCATATTAAATCTTGATTTTCTTAAAAAGTTTTCAACATTTAATCTAGCATTGTAATAACTTGATATAGAAGAAACATTTACTGTTCCTGCCTTAATAACATTTTTATCTGCTCTTAAATAATTAGAATCATAAAAAGATACAGCTGTTCCTTTAAATTGATTTCCTGGGTCAAGTATAGAAGAATTTACTGTATTATAAGACTTAGCTGGACCAGCATCTTTTATATTTACGTTTCCAATTATATCTTCTTCTCTTATAACTCTTGGATTATGCTCTACTCCAATAGTATAACCACTATAGCTTCCACTATTTCCTGAAGTCACTTTTGTGCTTGTAATAGTGTCTGATGTAGTTTCTATTTTTAGAACATATTTTCCTGCTTCATAAGACATAATACCATTAAATTGTTTTAAGAAACCGTTTATATTTTCAAATACAGACTTAGATGAGTCTACAACTCCTGAGGTTTGATGTCTTGTTACTTCTCTTTGATGAGGTGAGTTCCAGCCTAAATATCTCCAATACTTTACAAAGTCAGCATCAAATAAACTATATCCAGTATCAAAACCTTTAGTACTTGATTTATAATCTGCTATATAATTTCTATATACTCCACCACTAGCTCTGGATAAATTTATAGAAGTGCTTGATATAGTGCCGTTTGTATTTAATTTATAAAGAGGTATAGAAGTAAGAGGGCCTGTAAATCCAGTAGGGTTAGTACCTGTTGGAGATGTTGATTTTGAACCTGCACTTGTAACTCTATAATATCCTGCGTCTGTATATATTATATCTCCAACACTATATGAATGGTGATTTTTCATAAACATTTTTGAAAACTTACCATATACTTCGTCAAATACTGTATAGTCTGTTCCTGCCGAATCCGTAAAGTCACCTTTTGATTTTACTTTACCCATAGCTACGACACTGCCTGAACTTGTTCCATCAGAAGTTAGTACATATCTATCTCCTACTGTGGCTGTTTTTGAACCTGTAACTGTCTGAGTACCTCTAGAATCACAAACTCTAGCGGCTAATAACCAATCTGATAAAGAAATATCTATATCTATATCAAGGCCTTTTCCGTATGTTTTAGATGTTGTATAGTCTAATAATTGTATTGCTGGATTTATACTAATTCTTTTATCACTAGTGGAAACACTAGGAAGTAGTTCATAAGTATATGTAGCATTGTCTGAAACAATTACATCATCAGGGTCAGGTTCCAGGCCAGAAGTCCAAGGTTGTGATATGGTAGCTACTCGTTCACTACCATCATAGTCTGTTATTTCTCTTTCTTGTGTTTGTTTTTGTTTTACACCATCAGTTGTAACTATTTTTGTAAGTCTAATAGTATAACCATTATATGCATCATCTGTTGAACTAGCTCCACTCGCTAGTTTTATTTTATCTGTGGATACTATTGTTTTTGAACCTGATTCTGCTCCAGTAGAGTTTCCTCCTGTTTGCGTAAGAGTAGTTCCTGATTGGTCAAAAATAAAACTTTTTCCAAAATAAGGTAAATCTAAATCAGCAAATGTAAAGTTAAATAAGCCAGTTATATCTGCATAGTAACTACCAAACCAAGCAGGATTGCTTCCTGTGTCCATGGTTAATGCTGAATTAGTAGGAGTGCTTACTGTTACATCTACTGATAAAGTAGCTGGAACTGTTCCTGTATGTTCTTTATGGTTATAAGTTACCATATTCCAACTATTTGTACCATCTGTCATATAGAAAGCAGTAATAGCTGGTACACCATCAGTGTAGCTTAACGCAGGTGGAGAACTAAATCTAAATCTAGTATGTACATTACCATCTGCATCAGTAAAAGTCCATTTATCTATAATAGTTACATTACTATTTATAGTTGCATTTGTGTCTGTTCTTTTTAAATCTACGACTTTACCTATAGTAAAGTTTGCAGCACTTTGTCCACCTGCTCCAGTATGAGCATAACTATAGTCATAGTTATAACACTCTAACTCTTTTCCTCTTACTACGTATTCTATTTCTGGAACAGTAGTTGCGTCTTCGGATATTTCACAATCAAGTACTGCATACGCTGTATCTAATAATCTATGGTTAGGGCTCCAATATTCAAAGTCCCCAGTAAAGTAATCATTTTGTCTTTTAAATCCAGGACTTTGTGAAATTGAAACTAAAGTATCATCTGCTTTTTGGAAAGGCCCTCCTGTGTGTACGGTTATCTGCATATTATTAGGTTGAGAAAGTTTTATGGTTTCTCCATCTAATACACCTCCACCGTTTGCGTCTGTAGCTGTAAGTGAAGGTAAAGAATTGTTTGGAGTATTATAATGATTATAGAAAGCTTCTATATATTCTTCATCATACTCATATCCATAAGTTCCATACCCTACAAAAGCATTTTTAGGAGTATAGTTAGTAGTAGTTGAACCTGTTACTCCTTGTCCTGACTTTTTAACACCTCCAAGTGTTGTTCCTAAATCTTGTCTTCCTCTACAGAATACTTCTATTCCGTCTACAGGAGTTGTTATTGAGTCATCTCTATCATCAGCATCTTCTTTGTTTATACACACTAAAGGACTTCCATCTATGTATAAATCATATATTCCTCCTATCTTTCCTTCTGAAAGAACATAAGCAATATAAATATTATTTGGGTCGTTTGATTTTGTGTCTACAAATACTGGTAGTCCTGCTACTCTATCTATACCATATACTATTGGTATTGTTTTTGCTGCTAATGAAAAGTTTAAGTTTACATCTCTTTCTACTTCTACGTCTTCCATCCAAGTAGATACTTTTACTTTTCCATACCACTTCTTTTTAGTCTTAATTCTCATTTCCTGCTCAATGGCAGTATATGTTGCTAAAATATTTGTGGTTTGTTCTGCGTGCATGAAGCCCAAATCATTTGCATATTCGGGACGAAGTGCTGCTTCAGGTTGCCCTCTATTATTAGCATCTGCAGCCCTGTGCACTTTATCATTTGTAATTCTTCCTTTTATTTGAGCAAAATCTCCCCAATGACTTGTAAGGTTCCATTTTACTCGCATACTTCCTCTAGGACTATCTGATATGCTAGTGGCGTTAATAATTCCTTTAAATATAAGTATAGGAGCACCTTTTACTACTCCTGTATCTGGGTCTAAAAATGCTTTGTAAACAAATACTTCTCTATTATGGTAAGATTTTAAACTACTATCATTTATTTCACCGATAGGCCCTTTTAACTCGTCAGACACTACTTGTAAAGTTATAGAAGTTCCACTTGATTGGTTTCCTAAAGTAGAATCTATATCTGCTATTCTTATACTATTATTTGCTTTTATTCCAAGTATTTTTACTTCTTGTCCAGAGTTTGTTCCACCTGTAATTAGTATTTTATCGCCTTCTCTAAAACCTTCATTTACTATGTCTATATCTGCTGGCAAAGATATTTCTTTTGACGAAGCCGACATAGTTATTTCATTTGATGTTATTGAAAGATTTAAAGATTCTGCCGCAAGTTCTAGCGTCATTCCTGATGCTCTTGCTTCAACAGTTTCAGAATAACTACTTACATTTAATATTTTATCTGCTACGTAGACTTGTGAACCGTTTGAGTTACCATCAGTATCTAAACTTCCGTCATCAAAAGATATATTATGACCTGCATCTGTATAGTATGCATATCTTATTGCATCAGTACTAAATTTACCATTTAATAAAGCTTTACTTGGTCTTTCAAACTTTATTAAATGGCAATAAGAAAACGGCTCATTATTTATGAGTACTTTTCTTAAAGCTGTGGTTACTGTTCTTTCTGCCATTATGCCTGTGCTTCTTCTAGTTTGAGTGAGAATTGGTAAAGGTTATTAGTACCAAGACTATATTGTTGAACATCGCTTTTCAACATTACTCTTATTAATGGTTGATAATAATCAATATTCGCACCTGAAGATACAGACCTTTGAAGGTTTGGTGTGAAGTACACTATTCTTTGTGATGCGCTTGGTTGACTATGTAATCCTGTATGATAAGTAGCATTATTCATAACTTTAGTTACTCTGTATGCTTTTGTGTGTAGTGCATCATTACTATCACTTATTGTAAACATATCTCCTACTTGTGGCTCAGTCGCCTGAGTAGAAGAATGACTTGCTTGTACCATAAACTCTACACCTTGGTTGAGCGCAGAAGCTGCTGTAGGTGTATTACTTGCGGTATAAGTTCCAAAAGCAGAACTTCTTGAAGTATACTGATTCGGTAACTGTACAAAGAAAGGTTTTAATCTTCCTTTAGTTAATAAAAATGAATAAATTGGTTCGAACTGGTCTCTTGTCATAGGATTATAAGATATATCTATATTCCATTTATGTGCTAAAACATTTCTAGTTATAACACGACCACTATTTGTTCTTGAAACTTGTGTAGGACTTTCTGAAGAAAATTGTATAGAAGCATACCCAGGCCCAGCAGTTCCTCCACTTGCTGTAGCTAATGATTGTCCCGCATCTCCAATTGGGTTATTTGGGTCTGGAAGTATGTCTAAAAATGATGTAAAAGTTGCCATTATCCGCTATATGCTCCTGTGTTGACTGTTTCCATAAATTCTTCTCCATGTTCGTTTGCTGCTTCTCTAATCATTCCGATTATGTTTCCTCTTTGTGCTGTTAGTAGTTCTTCTACTCCTGCAGCATCTACAGCATTGATTGAGAAGTTTACGTTTGTTGTTCCTCCAATCTTGTCGTTTGGTACGACATTAAATCCTTCTGTAGTAGGTTGTACTATTTCTGGCCCTCTTTCTCCTACTAATATTTCTCCACCTGCAGCGTATCCTCTCTTCATTCCTGCTGCCCCACCTGGAGTAAAATTATTTGCAGTATTTCCTATACCTTTTTGACCTCTTAAATATGCAAGTTCTCCCATAGAAGCTCCACTTGCTACATTTACTTTATTATCTCTTTTGCCTACTGATATTTCTGTCGGTGCTTTTGCAGTTTCACTTGCTCCACCTTGATATTGTTGTTTTCTAATAATAGCAACTTGTGCAAGACCAAGAGCACCCATAGCTGCGGCTAATCCTATATTCCACGGTCCTACAGGCTGTGCAGATAATTGACCTGCAATAGCTGCTGCAGTACTTATCATAGCAGAAGCAATTTGCATTTTCTTACCTTGTTCAAAAGCTTTTCTAGCCATTTGTTCTTTTTTCTTTTCTAAAGCTTTTATCTTTGCTACAGATTCTTTTGACTTTCCATCTCTATTTTGTTCTGCTTTTATTTGATTATCTATTTCTTTTATTTGTGCTTTTGAATTTGCAGCCATCATACCAGATACCGCTGAAACTATTGAGCCTACTGCTTCTATCTTATCTGCGGTGGTTAACCCTGCTTCTCCAGCCATTGCAAATGCATCAGCTATAGACATGATTCCTGCAAAAGCACCTGCGACTGCTTCACCTTCTGGACCTAAAGATTTAAGAGCATCTAGCATAGGTTGAGTAGCATTTCTTACAGCTTCTAGTTTTGCTGCTGTCATATCTGTGCCTTCGTCTGATATATTTAAAGCTTTTCCTACTACTGTTGACCTTTCGCCAAGTGTTCCTGATTTTCCTGCTCCACTTATAGTTGCTAGTTTAGTTAGTTTTGCTGCGTCTTTTTCTGCTTGTGCTTGTTCATCTACTCTTAGTTTTTGTCTATCTTTAAATGCATTTATTTGAGCTTCTATTGCTTCTAGTTCTGCTCTTTGTTCTGGAGTTTTTGCGGTTGCTTTAAATACTTTTATTTTAAATAATTCAAGTGCATATTCTTGGTCTATTTGCTCTTTCTTAATTTTTGCTGTATCTTCTGCTAATTTTGCTGCTTGTTCTGCTGATTGTATTTGTAAGTCAAAATTATCAACTACACCAATTTCTAATTTTCCTGTCTTTTGGAAACTTCTTAATTTTGCCTCATATTCAGAAAGTGCTTTAGTATTCTTAAACTCAGCATTTATTCTTTTAAGTTCTTCTGCTAAATCTTTTTTATCTTGTGCATTTGTTCTGGTTGTCTGTGCTAGTTCTCTTAAATTATCCTCTAATACTTTTGCAGGTTCTTCTCCATTTTGAAGAGCTGTTCTTACTGTATCTAAATTTAATCCAAATTGTTCCATACTTACACCAGCTTGTTCAGAAGCTAATGCTAGTTGATCCATAATTTGTGCGTCTGTTAATAATCCTGAGCCTGCTAGTTGTACTAATGACGCATTTAATGTGCCGACAGTATCTGCTATCTTATCAAAAGCATTTCTTTTCAGTATACTATCTAAATTTTTATTGAATACTTTTCCTATTTCTTGTAAAGTAGTAGGCAATGCTTTTAAATTTTCAGAGGATTCTTCTACAGATTTAGTTATCGTTCTAAACTGTTTATTTACTATATCTGCTGCTTGTTGAAAGGTATAAAGTTCTTTTCCACTATCATCAACAGCATCTCTTAATACTGTAAATGATTCTGCAGGGTCAAATCCTTTTAATGCTTGTGCTAATAGTACGTTTTCTGATTTTAACTTGTTTACTTCTGCAGAAGCATTATTTATTGCTTGTTCAAACTTTTCTGCTCTTCCAACAGCTTGGTCTTTTGAAAATACATCTTTAACAGTGTCACCCACATCACTAATAACTTCTGCAGTTTTTTCTATAATACCTAGAGAAGCTAATTTATTAATAAGCGCAGTTACTAAAGGAAAAGCTCTTTTAAGTCCTTCTATTAAAAAGTCTTTTATATTTGTTCCAACTCTTTTTATAAAACTTCCAAAATTTCTCATGGCTTGACCTGCTTTACTTATTTTTTGGTCATCTATTGCATCAGTAAGTTGTTCAAAATTCAGTCTAGTTTCTTGTACCACACCAGCTGTTACAGTTATATTATTCTTTAATGCGGTCGCTGATATAGCTGTAGCTCTTATTTTTTCATCTAACTTATCTAATGTTTCATTTAGTTTGCTATTTGTTTCTGCAAGTTGTTCAAATTTTTCTGAAGCGGTATCTACTGTTTCTGATAACTTTGATTGAGCCATTTCAGTTTCACTTGCTTTTCCTTTGAAAGACATTAAGAAAGATATTAATAATCCTCCAAAAAACAGTACTTGTCCAATTATTGGAATAGCGTTCATCAAAGCTGCACCAAATAATCTAGCAGCTGTACCAGCTGTGCCAAAAGCTAAACTTACTCCTTTACCCCATTTACTAAATCTTTTTCCATCACCAAGACTTTTCTTCCATTCTTTAAATCCATCTTTTTGTTCTTTACGAAAATCATCTAAACCTTCTTTTGCTAACTTAAATCCTTGTACAGCTCCTGCGCCTTGAATCATAGTCATACTATCTGCTACACCTTCTTGACCTGTAGCAACTCCACCAGCTAATGCTGAGGCTCCTACTCCTCCTGCTCTTTGACTTTCTAGCATTTGGATTTCTCTTATTTGCATTTCTAAAGCCTCTAGTTCTGCCATTCTTTTTAAATGAGCACTACTATTTGCTGTACCATTTTTCTTTGCTAATGTTGCTGTTCTTTTTCTAGTGTTTTGTACTTGTTGAAGAGCTTTGTTAAAGCTTAAAGCGTCGGCTTTTCCTGACTTTAAGTCTTTTTTCAAATCAGCTACTCTTGCAAAGTCATCACCTTTTGTTGTAAGTGCAGCACTTCCTCTTCCTCTTACAAAATCAATTTTAGCATTTTGAGCAGCTATTTTTCCTGCTCTTGCTTGCTCATCAGCCATTTCTCTAGCTGTAACAGCTACTGCTGCTTGCTTTTGTGCAAACTGTCCTAATGCGGGAATCATAGTAGTTAAAATAGTTGAACCAAATAATATTAAAGCACCTACTAAAGCTCCTTGATTACCTGCTAATAAAGTTAAAAATGGAGTAAGTACATTATTTATTAAATTTAATCCTTTCTCAGTTAAATTAGCAAAAGATGAAGCTAATTTATCATATGGGTTTGGGTCGATACGGCCAGATAAGTCTCCATATTTTAATGCACCTTGAGTAAGTGTTTCATTTAAGAAAGCTTGTCGTCTTTCGAAGTCAGTTAAGGCAGTAGCACTCTTATTTAGTTGAGTAGCATATTTAGTTACAGCAGTATCTAGCCTTACCATAATACCTAATTCATCGAGTATTTCTGGCTCTAGTTTTGCAACCCCTCTAAATAGCCTATCCATTGAATCGGCCATATTTCTACCTAAAGCGATAGAAGCATTTCTTGCTACTTCAGCTAGTTCTGCTATTTGGTCTGTATTGAATCCAGAAGTTAATGCTATTGCTGATGACCTTAATGCAATTTCTAAAGATACTGCATTATTTGTTATTTCTCTAATTCCATTAGCAATTTGTAAAGAAGTTTGACCCGCAGCATTACCTAAGAAAGTGAAACCTTCTATAAGTGTTTGTACTTGGGCTGCTCCTCTAAGAGCGTTAAAAGCTGCGGTTGCAGCAAAGACGTTAGCGGCTAGTGTAGCGTATGCTCCAACGAGGCCAGAAGAACCCGACCCCATCGTTTCTTTCATTTTTGAAAAACCTTTAGCAGTAGATAAATTACTTTGATATAAAGCTTTTTCTTTCTTATTATAGTCCTGCGCTTGTTTCCCAGTCTTCTTGTACTGGTCACCTGTTTTCTTAACCTGACTTTGTAAATCTTTTTGTTTCAGCTGAGCTTTTTTAGCCGTGCCTTTATCATCGGTTAAGATTTCTATAATAATTTTATTATCTGCCATTAGCTTTTATTCTTTATTCTATCGTACTCTGCTTTCAGTTTTTTCTGAGAAGCTTCAATTGCTTGACTATCTAAAAAGAGTAATAAATCAAATAAGTACTCTTGTTGATGTTCTTGTATTCCGTATAATTTTTCTAAAAGTGGTAAGTTTGTATAGTCCTTACCCATGTAACCTATTTCAGGATACATTCTATTTCCTAGACTATTATGAATATTCATAGCATCTAAGACTATTTGAGGAAAATCCTCTAAATCTGGAGGGCATCTATCCCAATCGATTTCTTCCCCTGTTTGTTCAACCATACGTAAGTATTGGTCTTTGTTCATGCCAATGGCACTATGGTCAAGATATATCCTTAACTTCTCCTGTACTTTCTTTTTCGACTTGAGTACGAAAATTTTCTAAGTCAAAGACTACCTCGTTGAGCCAATTATCAAAATCTTGAGAATTTTCTACTAATAATTTAGCATTTTCTTCTGTATAATCCATAATCATTTCTGGGTCTTGACCTTTTAAATCAACAAGTAGTATATCTTCTAGATATCCTATCTTTAAACCTTTCCAACCTTTTACAGTTGCTTTTGAAAATTCTTCTACAAATTTTTCTTCATCAAGTGATTCTTCAAATGCTCTAGTTTTTCTATTAAATTTATTTTGAACGCATCTTTTTCTAAGATTTACTAGTTCTTTTCGGGATAAGTTTGCTAACTCGACTTCAAATCCGTCAAGTCCTGGAAACTCAACCCAAGTGGTCTTACTGTCGACCAATAGATTTTTAAGTTCCATATATTCTCCTATGAATATGTTGTGATTCTAGTTCCTAATGCTGTGTTGTCTAATGACCTGAAATCATAACTTTGGGTATAAACTTCTCCTGCTTCCATTCTTGCTGTATACATTACTGGATTCAGAGTAATTTTCCAAAAGTCTGTATTATCAGATTTTTTAGCTGTTATAGACATACTACTTGAAGTGCCAAAATCATCAAATTGTGTTATATTATTATCAGTTTGGTATTGTTGAACTGCTCCCGAAACAATTCTATTATTTACCGTATATGCACTTGGAAACATAGCGTTACTTGAATTAGTAACATCTAAGCTTTCCTGTAGAGTCTCAAAGGGTGTCCATTGAATATCATTTTGTATTTGTAATGTTACTCCTAAGATACTGCTCATATCTAAAGAGTCTACTGTTACAACTGGATATGTTAAAAGAGGGGTTCTTGTGGAAGATTCAGATTGAATCGTTCCGAGGTTATAACTCTCATCACCTACTCTTGTCAATTTAGACCCTTGTCCTTCTACACTTACTACAAATTGTTCTCTTGGGTTAAAAGAAAAATTTGCAGTTGTAATAGCACAGGTTTCCATTTTAAATGTGCTACTACCCGTTTGGACAAACATATTAAAGTTTTTTAACTGTTGTGTTTCTATATCAGAATCACTAGTTGATACTAAATCTGTTATTAAGTCCATAACGATAGACTCGTCTTTCTCCACTGTTAAAGGGACTGTGAAACTAAATTGAGCCGGATTGGCTTTTGTTATAGTTGTTCCCTCGAACATTTTTGATTGATCGTGCAAAGTCTTTACTGGGTACGAATCTTCCGCAAATGTTTGAGTGAAAGAGATGGCGGCAGTAGTATATATTCTATACTTATTGCCACCATACTCGATGTATAGTTTACTCTCACGAAGAAAACTATATGACATTTTACTAGGCGTCTAGTGCTCTAGCACCTGAAGCAGCGTAGCCGCTTTGAGTGTGAGATGTACTACCTAGATATTTAACTTCCATTTCATTACCTGTTAAAAGGTCTGACCCGTGAGCCGCGAATTCTACTGAAGTTGAAATAAGGTCTGCCACTTCGATAGTTGGTACCTGTAAGTGACATCTTGGCATATTGAATTCAACACCTGGTGCTGTAAAGTCATCTGCCTCCATACCTTCACCGTCTGTATCTACAGTACCAGCTACACCCATAAAGAGTCTCATATCGAATGAGTTTGTAACTAAGTCTGTTGCGTTAGCTAAGTCAGTTAAAAGTTGGTTTGAACCATTAGATTTTGTGTCAAGGTACATGGTTAAAGAACCACTAATTACCCTAGCACCTGTAAATGAGCCAATCGGCTTATCTACTATACCAATAGTTTCTGGTGTTACATATGTAACATTATTTGCTACAGTTATAGACCCACCAGTGATGTTAATATCATAAGTTCTGTTGTCTAAACCGTTTGAAGCTGAGCCACCGCCTTGTGCGTCTGCATCTAAGTATAAACTGGAGAGTTTATTTCTTAAATAGTCAGC
>Ga0209645_1001013_pt1 | contig 14302 bp, 32 predicted proteins | sample ETNvirenome_6_30_FD_184070 | JGI IMG/M metagenome (GOLD analysis project Ga0209645, IMG submission 184070) | Marine viral communities from the Pacific Ocean - ETNP_6_30 (SPAdes) (version 2) | ecosystem: Environmental > Aquatic > Marine > Oceanic | place: Pacific Ocean | collected 2013-06-19
GTAAAGAATATAGATGGTTATTTATTTGATTATGACTTCAATGGTCATTTACATCAGTGTCCATTCTCTGATGCTAATAAAATGTTTAATCCAGACGAAGTTATCAAAGCTTTACAGTAGTTGATTTTTTGAACAATAGAAGTTAATATAAACATATGGATCCAATACAAGCAATTAATACATTGAGTCAAGTGGTTAAGTCGGCTAAGCTTCCATATAACGATCATGTTTTACTTGAGCGTTGTGTAGATGTCTTAGGGAAGGAAATCCAGTCTAAAGCTGGAGATGGTTCTGGTGGTACTGATGTTTCTAACGTAACATTCGAAGAAGCAGAAGTAGTAGAGCCACAAGCTAAAGCTAAACCCCGTGCTCGCGCACGAGCAAAGAAAGGAGCTAAGTAATGGCTGAAGAAGAAACACAACAACAGGAACAACAGCAGATTAATCTCGATGAGATTACTGTCGAACAGGCCCTTAATATTTTAACAGGTGCTGTACGAGCTCAACCTTTTACATATGGTGAGCATGTTAATCTTGAGCAGTGTCGACGCGCAGTTGAAGAAGCTGTAACTGCTTAATCTTAATTAAACAAATTGTAAGACCTCCTCCGGGAGGTCTTTTTTTTTAGTCTGAATCTAAATTATTATAGATATCACTATATTCAAATTCATGCATAAAGTGATCTATAGAAATAAATCTCTTATCCATATTGCATAGATAATCATGAGTTTCTTTTATTAATGACTCATCGTTAATTTTTTTATTAGCTCCAGCTTGAGTAAGATAATAAAATGGATAATCCTCTCCTAAGTATTCTACTACTGCAGGATGATAATTTACTAGTAGTGGTATGTTTCTAGCTATACATTCAATAACGGCATTATTAGCGCTAGTATCAATTAGATTTATATATGATATACTTCCAGTTAAAAACTGATCAAACTCTTCATTAGTTAAAGCTTGATGAGGAGTAACGCTACCTATAAGTTTTTCACCGGTTAGTTTAGACTTTTCTTTAAACTGTTTATTCTGTATAGCGAAATTGTCTCTTGCGTACTGAAGTTTACCTAACAATATATGTTTAGGTATTTGAGTATCTAATGTAAAGAAACTATCGAAGCTTCGTAGCCAATAACCTATATTAGTTATTTTAGGACTACTCAAGTACTTATCATAATCAAACTTATCTACTTCTAATATAGTAGGATGTTTTATAGCTTCTACGTTAACGTAAAAGGCACCAAAACTATCTAAAAGATATCTCAAGCTTTCAGCTAGATCTTCACTAAGAGTGTATAAACCTAAACAATTTTTAAGAGCTTTTAGAAAGGATAACCTACTAACAATATTAAGAGTACTAGCTTTAATATCAAAAGGTTTAGTAACTGTAAAAGGATTATGAACAAACCCTATCCATTTATTACTATGATGAGGCAAATCTATCTTTCTATTCTCTTCATATTCCCAATCAAATGTTCTCTCTATAAAATCATCTACATAGACATCTGCTTGCTCGTCATGATACTTTTGATACAAGTATTTCATAACCCAGTTCCATCCTGCGCGATGAATCTCTTGATCAAATGTTTTCGGTCTTATAAACTTGAGCTTAGTCATAAAATTTGTTTAACTGGTAATGATACTATATATTGCTTTCTGTGTTTTTCAATGTTATAAAATTCAGCTTTTAATTTTTCCCATACTCTGTCACTATAATTGTTTCTGGTCTTACTTGATCTAAACTCAGTACATCCATAATCAAAACACTTTCTTATAGTTTCAGTATAATATTTAAAACCTATACCGATTCCATTATACTCTCCATTTACTTCGGATGTATCTATTGTGAATATTTTTTTACCTTTATCTCTAGTAATACTGCCTACAATTTCCCCTATGTCAGTATCAAGAGTTATGCAATATAATATTGAATTAAATATATTCTTATCTTTTTTATCCACAGATAATTTGACGTCAAACGCAAATTCTAGACTGAACATATAATTCTATTTACATACTAAATTTGGATTTGCTATAGATTAATAAAAGAGATAGACTAAATTATTATGTAATGTCCACGCGTAATATATCTTTTAACATTCCTGATAAACCTTTTGCTACTAATTATAATGTTGAACAAAAAGATACTTTAATTTTAGTTCCTACTGGACTTGGTATTGATCACAAGACAGATGAACAATTAAGAATATTAGAATCTTTTGGATATCAAGTATGGCGCCAACCTGGTTATAGCGCTATTGATCAATGTAGGAATAAGATGATTTATAACTTCCTTACACATACAGAATTTAAAAACATTTTATGGATTGACGGTGATATCATCTTCGGTATTAAAGATGTACAGAAGCTAGAACAATCTAAATATGATATTGTAGGAGGTACGTATCCGTTCAAAGGTTACCCACAAATGACTTTTGTACCTAAAGATTCTGAAAACGTACAGTTTGGGGAGCAAGGACCACGATATGTTGAAGTCGAAGCACTTGCTACAGGATTTTTATTTGTAACTAGAAAAGCAATAAAAAATATTATTAATAAGTTGCAGATACCTTTGTGTAATACTTCTTTTGATAATCCGAGTTATCCTTTATTCACTCCAGATGTTCTTGCTGGAGACAATTACGTAGGAGAGGATTTTGGCTTTTGCGCTAAAGCAAAGAAAGTTGGATACAAGCTGTATCTAGATACTACTATCAAACTAAAACATGTGGGTAGATATGAATATAGCTGGTCAGATGTAGCTTATAAACTTCCAGCAAAAGATGATCTTACTTACAGTGTTGAAGAAGAGCCTGAACTAGCTACTCAATTTGTTGTTCAGGAAAAACAATCTGCATTAAAAGTAGTTGAAAAAGAAGATGATGTGTCTTATAATTCTTCGAAGAAAGGAATTTGGAACAAAATTATCTCATTCTTTAAAAACTTATTCTAATGAAAATAGTTTATTTAATCTTATTGGCAGTACTGTGTACCTCGTGCGCTCATAAAGGCGTAAAGGTAATCAGACCGACTAGAATAGAGTCTCATGAAACATATGTAAAGCCGGATAAGATTAATCCAGACGCAAAAGAAACAGCGCAAAAAAAAAGGAAACAGAGAGCGATATGGAATCGATAACAACCCCTCACGTGGCTCTACTAGGCATAATAGCTTTACAGTCTATAATAATTTTAGGACTTTCAGGCCTAGTTTGGCATCAGAGAAATAAACTTAATAAATTAACTTTAAATATTTTTAAATAAACGAGTTTCAGACCTTGCATTTAAGACTAAATCCTTCTATATAATGGAAAGGGTAAAATGCTATATAAGGAACTATTACTAATACTTGAAGAAATGTCTGAAAGTGATTTAGAACAAGAAATTATAATTGAATCAGAAATAATAGGGGAAACAAATGATATTGATTTTGATGAAAAATCTCTTACAATCATAGCATATGAATAATAAATCAACTTTCTCTAAAACTTGGTTTGTAGATATTGATGGAACTATCTTGCAAGATAAAACCAACGATGAAATCGATAAGATAATTGAAGAATACGGAGACGATTCCTATCTTCATGAAGTACCTATTCAAGATTCTATAGATTTTTTTAGATCTATTCCTAAGAGAGATAGGATAGTTTTAACTACAGCGAGAACTAGAGATCATATAAATCATACTATAGAAGCTCTAGATTATTTTAAAATGCCATACGATGATTATGTTTTTGATCTAGGTTCTGGTCCTCGTATATTAGTAAATGATATTAAACCTAAAGGTAATATTGGTAATACTTCAGACTTAGATACAGCTTATAGTATCAATGTAGAACGTAATGAGCCGAATATTAAATATCAATACAAAAAAATTGATGGTACTATTAATTATCAAATGGAAGCAACACCAATCATTAAACAATTAATTAACGAATAATATGGCACAAAAAAGTAAACTCGGAACACATAAAGTCTCTATTGGTCTTAATAGCAGAAAACCTCGCAAAGGAGTTCATGCAAAAACAAAAAACTCTTGGAATAAAAATTCAAAGAATTATAAAAAACCATATAGAGGACAAGGTCGATAATAATAAATACTTCTATGGCACATAAAAAGGTAGAAATTCAAAACATTTTAGACGCTAGTCAAGCTCGTGATAATGAAACAAGAGCTCTTAGAAATAAGTTTCAAGATATTATTGAGAAGGTTGATTCATTCAATTGGTTTGTAAATCAAGCTTGTTGTTGCGACGACGATGGTGTTGTTGTAACTAGAGCAGGTTTTAAAGCAAAATTAGCTGCTATCGAAACCGCGATTGGAGAAGCAAAAGCAGCAGCTGCTGCAGCAGCTGATCAGTGGGTTGACTTTGATTCTCTCTGGAGCTCCAGCATTACTGATACTACTGGTCTTACTGACGCTCCTGAAGAGGAAGAAGTTGGTACTGGAGCAGAGAATCCAGGACCCGGTGAAGCAGGGCCCGCTGAAGCAGCTCCTGAAGAAGATCCTACTGGTACTGATCCAGAGTCTGATCCAGAGTCTACTTCTGAGTAATTACTTCGTTAAATATCTTACAACAAACGTCAGAACGGCCCCTATGATTACCCCACCAAAGGTAGCATAGAGGGTCAGTTTTGTTGCTTCGGTAGCGAACTTAATTTCGAGCTTATTCATATTATTTTTAATATCCTCAATATCATTATTGAGTCTACTGAGCTCATTTAAAACTAAACGTCTCCATTCCCCCCAGGAGCCGTTTTCTAGTTTGTTTGGATCTAAATCACTCATTAGGTATTAGCGCTATTTTTTTGTGTATAATTTTACCTTGACGTGTAAGCTCGCTTTTTTTAAGAATAAATTCGGTTAGAGTTTCATCTTTTATTTTTAATAAAACTCTCTTAGATTCTGATGTACATAAATCCATACCAAATATACGTTTGAGACCTTTATTGCTTACTTCTTCCTTATTCAATCCGAACATGTTATAAAAAAAGTCATTGCACCATTTTATTCTTCCTGCATTTGATACTAATAAAATAGCATATTCAGCCTTGAGAACATAATCAATAAATTCGTTTTCTTGTACCTCTAATTGATCTGTAAGAACTTGTAGTCTCTGCAGATTATTCATTTAATTATTTATCTATTTCTGTTGATATTATTCGGATATTGTCTATCATTTACTGTAATGGAAGAGCTAATTGAAAAAGCTATCAAAGAGTTTGTCGAGAACAACAAACAAATTAATATGGCCGCACCTAGTATTCATAAAGATCTGGCTGAACATATTAATTTATATATTATCAGATCCAATGATAATAATCCTTCTGACATAGCTGAGCAGTTGTATCGTAAAACAAGATGGAGGCCGTAGTTATATCTTGGAAAGAAGATGGTAGATGGTCAGCTGACAAAGAGACCTTAGATGCTATCAATAAAATGATTCAAAAGAATCAACCCAAACCTAAATCAATTTTCAAAAGAATTATTAATAAATTTTTTAATGACAGATTTCTATAAACAATCCGGAGTTGATGTAGAAAAGACAGATAACTTAGTCAAAGCTATTTCATCTCATGTTAGTGGTATTGGTGGATATGGAGGCCTTTATTCCTTTGGTCGTGACTATTTAGTTGGCACTACAGACGGAGTTGGAACTAAACTTCTTCTAGCAAAAGAATATAATATGTTAGAAGGTGTAGGTATAGATTGCGTAGCTATGTGCGTAAATGATATTGTATGTACAGGAGCTACTCCTCTTTTCTTTCTTGATTATTTCGCTTCGAGTAATGTAGATGAAAAAGAATACATTACCGTTATTAACTCAATTAAAAAAGGATGTGAAGAAGCTAATATCGCTCTCATAGGAGGAGAGACTGCAGAGTTACCAGGTATGTTTGGTAACAATAATTTTGATATTGCTGGTTTTTGTACCGGGGTAGTTAAGAAACGAAAATTAATTGACGGTTCTAAGATAGAGAGACTAGATGCTATTATTGGATTACCTAGTAATGGTTTCCATAGTAACGGTTATTCTCTTGTTCGTAAATGGTTTGATCCTAGAAAGCATGAAAAATATTTAAAAGATATCTTGCAACCCACTGAGATATATTCTAATATTATTGTAGATTTGCTGGACAAAGTAGGAAATAAAGTCAGAGGGTTAGTACATGTTACTGGAGGTGGTCGGTCTAATATTGACAGAATTTTACCTGAAGGTATGAGAGCAAACTTCTTTGATTTTAATTTCCCTCCACGTCCAGAAATTTTCAATGTAATTCAGACCGAACAAAAAATATCTGATAGAGAAATGAATACAGTGTTTAATAATGGAGTTGGTATGTATATTATTGTTGCAAGCAAATATAAAGATCAAATCATAAACACTCTTTTAGATTTCGAAGTTCCTTGTTATGATATAGGATTTGTACATTAACCTAAATTTAAGCCAGTGTGGTGAAATTGGCAAACACAACAGACTTAAAATCTGTCGCCCTTCTAAGGCTTGTCGGTTCGAGTCCGACCACTGGTACCATTTAAATACAAACAACATAAAAATAATGACCAATAAACAAATGGAAATCGCAGGAGCTATTGACGAGATTCAACAGCAAATTAAATACTGTCTATTTAATAACTTTAATAATTCTAATAAGCGCGGATGGAACGAAGGTAAACCTCAGCGAATTATGAATGAAGAGTATAAAGGTACTATTACTAGAGTATTCGATAAACTATTGAACAATAATGAATTTACTTCTGCAGAACGTGAAGAGTTAAATTTATTCAAAACTGTATTATTAACTGCCCATACTTCTCATGCGTTTAACGGTCGTCCATATAATTTTGAACAAAAGGTAGAAAATATTAGAGATAATTTTTATAATGAAGTTGGATTTAGGTTTCTAGATTATCAATCCAGAAACAAGTTTTATGTTACTCACTCAAAAGAAACAGTAGATAGCTGTTACGAGGATTGGGATAACAAAATAAAAAGATGTTTAAAACGACCAGCACATCTTCGTAATATTTAGAAACCTTTTCCATTTAAATGAAAAAACTAATACTATTAATAAGCTTGTGCGGATGCGCTACTTCTAGTTTCGATATAGACGTGAAAGAGATTAAGCAGGATCAGGTATATGATGATAGTTATAAATACTATGTCCTGGATGTTAATGGAACCGAACCAGATGCTGTATTTGATGATAGAGCAGAAGCAGCTGATTATGTAGAAGAATTCAAAGAGTTTCATGATTATCGGATAGTTAAAGCTCAGTCTTACACTAATGAGTTTTAACGATAAATATTTTTATGACATTTAAGCAACTCGTAATTTTAAAGCATGAGCATGGTATTACTGCTCAATGGCAATCAACTGACTGGTCATGGATGGCAATTGCAACATACCATCAGATAGAACAAGAAGGTAAAGATATCGAAGGAAAGAACGTTAAATACAAGAGATGGGTACTAGGTAATTGTTCGGGACCATGGACAGGTTTAACTGAAGACGGTAAAGGTTTAACCATTATTGATGGATACGAAGCAGAACGTAATAACGTATCTGGATCAGCTAACTTATTGCTTTCTCTTTTCAATGCTTACACTGGCGGTAAAAAGGCGTTTGAGAGTATTTGGAAAGCTCCATCAATTGGCTTTGATGAATTTTGGCCAGAGGATCAGCCAGTTTAGCTCAGTGATAGAGCAACGGTTTTGTAAACCGTCGGTCGTCGGTTTGAATCCGACAACTGGCTCCAATTTATATATATATGAAGAAACTAATTATTATTGCATTATTGACGGCAAGTAATATGTTCGGAGGAACAATAAATGATAACTTAGCTAAGTTAGCAGACAGTCCGGATATTATTATCTTTATTAAAGGTCAACGATTACATAGATTAATTAATGATAACGGAGGACCGGGTAATCATTGGCTCAGAGCTTCCGATAGTGATGAAGTATGGGATGGTTTTAATGTTAATGATATCCCTAGGTTTGTTGGGGTACACGTTAAACAAGCTAATCCTTCTAATCAACATGAAACCTTTTACAATCTAATTGAATCAGTTCCAGATACACATAGAGGCTTTATTAGGTTAAATAGCTTGTTAGAAACTGTTAGATATAATCCTCGTTTATCTCGATTAGTATTCCGTTGGGTACTTCAAAACGAAAAGAGGTTTGGTATTATTATTGGCCATGAGATTATGCGTGTTAATCCGTCCCAGTATATGTTATACCGCGATATTGTTGATCAAGAAGCTCCAGAGATGGCTAATACATTTGAACTTGGCTTCGTGTGGGTCGATCCTACATTCTCTCAAGAACAGATTGCTGGAGCTGATCCAGATAGGTTTCTTGAACAATAAACTTGCATTGCTCGTTCGGAGTTATATAATATTAATAACTTAAGGTTGACGGAGTTATACCCCTGTATGGTTAAGCCATATAATCCGTTTTACTGTCGTGGTGTAGCAGCAACCTTTTAACGGGCCTTTAGCTCAGCGGTTAGAGCAGTCGACTCATAATCGATTGGCCGTAGGTTCAAATCCTACAAGGCCCACCATGCACGTCGACCGAGCAAGCGAACGGAGTGGTCTGCAAAACCATCTATGCAGGGAGCGTTACCCTGGGCGTGCTCCAATTTGTAATATGAAAAAAGAAATAGAGCTGCAGGAAGAATTAGAAAAACCTATTATAAAAGTAATAGAGGTATTCGATAATCCTGATGGTACATGTACTATTGATTTAGAAACTAATGATGCATTTGATAAATGGTACTTAAAAGAGACTGGTAAAAAAAGAGTTACTGAGAGAGGATTATCTAATTGGATTAGAGATATTTTAACGAAAGCTTGGGAAGAAGAGGATGGTTATAAGTTTGAGCCTAGCCCTCATGAGAAAAAAGATAAATAGATTATATGGCAAATAGAGACGAACAGCATCCAGAAAACGTAGATGGAGAATATTATGTAGATGAACAATGCATAGATTGTGATCTTTGCAGAGAAGAAGCTCCAAATAACTTTACAAGACAAGAAGAAGAAGGTTATTCGTACGTTTTTAAACAACCTGAGAACGATGAAGAAATGGCTGAATGTCAGACCGCAATGGAGAATTGCCCAGTAGAAGCAATAGGTAACGATTAAATGAATATTGGTACCCCCTTCACTAAAAAGGCTACTAGAGTTATGTTACTTGGCTCTGGAGAACTAGGCAAAGAAGTAGCTATAGAGCTTAATCGATACGGTATAGAAGTACATGCTTGTGATAGCTATCCTAACGCTCCAGCTATGCAAGTATCTCAATTTTCGCATGTATTTAATATGCTTGACGAAGATGAATTGAGAGAAGCTATAGTTAAATGTGATCCAGATATTATCATTCCTGAAGTAGAAGCTATTGCTACTAATGTATTAAAAGAAGCAGAAGAAATTGATAGGGTAGTTATCCCTAGCGCTCGAGCAGTTCAACTTACAATGAACAGAGAAGGTATTAGACGTCTCGCTGCTGAAGAACTTAAACTTAAAACTTCTAAATATAAGTTCGCTTCTACTAAAGAAGAATTTATTAAAGCAGTACAAGAAATTTCTTTACAGTCTTCTGTAGATGATCACTTCTTACCATGTGTAGTTAAACCTGTTATGTCTTCAAGTGGAAAAGGCCAGAGCGTAATTAGGTCAGAAAAAGATATTGATCAGGCCTGGACTTATGCTCAAACTGGAGGAAGAGCTGGAACAGGCAAGGTTATAGTAGAAGAGTTTATTGAATTTGATTATGAAATTACTCTACTTACTATAAGAAGTAAAGGAGGTCAATGGTTAAATGATGATATTACTACTTGTTGTAGGCCTATAGGCCACGAACAGGTAGATGGAGACTATATTGAATCATGGCAACCTCAAGACATGTCTACTGTCGCTCTTATGAAAGCTAAAGAAATAGCTGAATCTATTACAAAAGCACTAGGTGGATATGGTTTGTTTGGTGTAGAGTTATTCGTTAAAGATGATGAAGTTTATTTCAGCGAAGTATCTCCCCGGCCGCATGATACAGGATTAGTGACATTAATATCTCAAGACATGTCAGAGTTTGCATTACATGTCAGAGCTCTCTTGGGTTTACCTATTAACAATATTAACTTTAATGGCGCAAGCGCGTCTAAAGTATTAAAATATACTGGTAAGTCTAATAGTGTTTCATTCAATGATCTAGATATTGCTTTGAATGGACATCCAAATACTCAATTGCGTTTATTTGGTAAACCAGGTCTTGACGGAGCTCGTAGGATGGGTGTAGTAGTCTCAAGAGATACAACTACCGAGCAAGCTTTAGATACTTGCAAAAAAGTAGTCAGTAAAATCATACCTACTTTTAATGAATAAATTTATTATCTTCATATTACTCATAGCTCTTGCTAACTTTATTTTTGTTATTAAAGTTAATTATAATTATCAACAAAATAAAATTTACCAAATAGAAGATAGGTTGGAAGCTTTAGAAGATTTGTATTGGAATAATTTAGGAAAAAGAATATAATATTAGTATGATCGAAATCAATAGCGTAGATGAGTATGTAAAAACTCTTAAAGAGAATAATAATTTAGTTGTAGATTTTTGGGCGCCATGGTGTGGGCCTTGTAAAGCATTAACTCCCATCATTGAAAGTATTTCAAACGACTACCCTAATGTTACTTTCGTTAAAGTTAATATTGAAGAAAATAGAGGCTTAGCTGAGAATAATAATGTTACATCCATACCTACCTTAAAGTTCTTTAAAGAAGGCCAAGCAGTTAAAACTCAAGTAGGTATTTCCTCACGCACTCAAATCGAAGAAAGCGTTAACGCTCTGCTATAAATGGCTGATCAGACTACTCTTGATTTAGCTTTTATAGATATGACCTTTAGATGGGCTGAGGTCAGTAGAGCTAAACGACGTAAAGTAGGCTGTCTCATAGTTAAAGACGGTCAGATTATATCTTGTGGGTTCAACGGAACACCATCGGGATTTGATAATGAATGCGAAGATAATCGTCTTGGTCATCTTGTTACAAAGAAAGAAGTATTACACGCAGAGAGTAATGCTCTTATGAAGATAGCTAGAACAAACAATAGTAGCCTAGGAGCTACAATGTATCTCACTTGCGCTCCTTGTTTTGATTGTGCTAAGCTTATTATTCAATCAGGTATTAATCGAGTAGTTTATAAAGATGATTACAGGTGTATAGATGGTATTGATCTATTAAAGAAAGCAAATATAATAACAGAACAATTATGAAAAACAGTACAGTATTATTATGGTGGTTCCTATATCAACTAGTTGGCATGTTGGCAGCTGCTGGTGTTGGATTTGTAACAGGTTTGATTGCAGGGATTGTTGGTTTACCAGAAATCTTTGCTATGCCAGTTATTTTGATTGGCGCTCTAACTACAAACTTTTTTGTTTATAAGTGGAGTGTTAATAAGTTAATCACCGCATCTTAATCAAATGGCGCCAGTAGCTCAGTTGGATAGAGCAACGGTTTTCTAAACCGTTGGCCGTAGGTTCGAGTCCTACCTGGCGTACCATCTTTATGAGTAAAATTAAATTAAAGGGATGTCCTTTTTGCAATAGTGTGGATGCTATTGTTAGATTAATGTTAGGCTCAACAAGATTTTATCATGTAATGTGTAATGAATGTGGTTGTTTAGGGCCGTTAGTTGAAGAATGGGATAGTAAGAAAAAAGGAATTGAATTAGCTTCTATAGCATGGAACAAAAGAAAAACAAATTCGCTACAGGTGTAGTAATGAGAAACGCAGCCACGTACTTACAAATGTATGCGGTTAACATTTGTCAAGATGAAGCCGATGTAGATGAGATTAAAGAACTAGCTAAAAAAACATGCTATAAACTTTTAAAAGAAATAGAAGAGACATAAATATTAATATGATATTCGAGAAGCTAGTCAATCAATATTTGTCTAAATTAAATGAGCAAAACGCGGAAATAGTATCATTGGTTCCGGGCTCATTTAAACCTCCCCACAAAGGTCATTACGCAATGATTGAACACTTCTCGAATATCTCTTCTAGAACTATCGTAGTCATAAGTGATCCTCAATCAGAAAAGTCTATTAGACGTACACCATCTGGCAAAAAGATTACATCCCAAGAAGCTAGACAAATATTAGAAATCTATACAGAAGACTTATCTAATGTAGAGTTAGTTGTTGCAACTCAACCTGTTAAGTGGGTATATGATTTTGTTGCTGAGGATACTACACCAGGTCAGCAAGTATTACTTGGTGTTAGTGGTAAAGGTGATGACGCTAATAGATACTTAGGAGCTCAGAAATATGCACCAGAAGGTGTTACTATTCAAGCATCCGTGTTTACTGATAGTGATTTAGATATAAGTGCTAGTAATATTAGAAAGTTATTAGATTCTCCTACCCTAGGAGAGATTGATCAGTTCTTACCTAATCATTTAGATCAAGGTAAGAAAGAGAGAGTGCTGCAAATACTTTCTCAATTAGAAGAAGACTCTTCATTTTCTTCTGAAGTAGCTGATTGAGCAGATGTTTCAGTACTCCAAGTAGCACCTGTAAATCTTGTATCTAGATAATTATACCCTAATTCCATATAATAATTTATGAAAAGAGCTCGAGTCACAACAACTACAAAAGGTCAAACATATGATCCTCAAGGCGCAGTTATTACTAAAGCAATCAAACAAATTGGTATTGATCATATTGATGATGTTAAAGTAGGTAGGCATTTTTATCTCTACATTGATGAGAATGCTCCAGAAGAAGAAGTAAAAGAAAATATTATACGTGCAGCAGAAGAACTTCTACATAATAATATCATTGAAGACTATCAAATCACATATGATTGCTAGAAATCTTTGACCAATCTTAAACAAAAAGCCATGGAAAAGCCATACTTCGTGCATACATTATATATGCATGAGAATATTATTGAGCGTTCTTTTGTTAGCATCGGTGCATGTTAACGCGCAGAATCCAGGGGCACCAAACAAACCAGAGAGTATATTTAAGAGAAACACTTTGTATAAGAGCGATAGCGGCTTCGTCAGAGATGTTAAGTTGAAAGGTAGATATCACGGTCAATACATTAGCCAAGATGAAGATATTGACGGTGTTAAAGACAATGAATATGATGTCTACCACCATCGAAGAGCTCGAGTTCAGATGGACTTCAAATTTGATTACAACCTTTCATTTGGTTTTGATGCTAACATTTCTGATGGACACGGCTCAAGAACAGCTCTTAGTGATGAAGGTTCTTTTATAAACAATTTTCAAACGTTTAATCTACAATGGAAGCCTAGCAAGAATTATTATTTCATTTTAGGTAAAGACAAACAGGATATTACTCGTGAAGATATTCAATCATCGAGATATATTAAAACTGTTGAGCGTGCACCTATAGTGAATGAGATCGGTCAACAACGACCTTGGGGCGCTCAGGTAGGTTTCTTTACTAATGATATTGAGCATCGAGTAGGTGCTTGGGTATATGGAGCTCATGAAGATGGTCCTGAATGGGTTGACTTCCGTGCTAATAAAGGATTATCATACAACCTCTCCTATCCAGTTAAGAAAGATTTATCCTTACACTTTGACTGGAATTACGTTGACAACGAAGGTGGTCGTGAAAAGGCTCGCGGTGACGCTGCTGTAGGTACCTTTGGTTCTGCTTATGAACATGCATTTGCTTTAGGTTTCGATTATGAGAAAGGATCACTTAAAGTTATTTCTGATGTTATTTACGGTGCAAATCGAGAAGGAGTATCAGCAAGTAAAGGATCAGATGCTATTCCAGCTGGACATGACACATGGGGTTTCTATGTATTACCTTCATATAAAATTACTGATAAGCTCGAAGCTGTATTCCGTTATCAATATATGGACTCAGGCAGAGAACAACGCACTCAGAGATTTGGCCATGATGGAGATGGAGACAGGAACGCTCGTCTCAATGTAGAGGACTATCATTCAGTTTACTCTGGGTTTCAATATTACCTTAGTGGAGAGAATCTAAAGCTAATGGCAGGGCATGAATATGCATGGGGTAATCTTTTAGGTAATGATACAGATATTAACACAAGTAGCTGGCAATTAGCAGTTCGAACATATTTCTAAAATTATGGAACTAATAACAGTATGGATGGCGATAGGTTTCTTTTTAGCAGCCTACTCGGTTATAGCAAATGACTCAGTACAAACTCTCGGTACTTGGATAGCATCTAATAACGAGAAGTTCAAATGGACTACAATGTGGGCTGGAGCC
>Ga0209645_1001014_pt1 | contig 14291 bp, 6 predicted proteins | sample ETNvirenome_6_30_FD_184070 | JGI IMG/M metagenome (GOLD analysis project Ga0209645, IMG submission 184070) | Marine viral communities from the Pacific Ocean - ETNP_6_30 (SPAdes) (version 2) | ecosystem: Environmental > Aquatic > Marine > Oceanic | place: Pacific Ocean | collected 2013-06-19
AGATAAGAATGTGCTATTTGCACTACAAGAGCCTACGCTACACTATGTTAAAGTAGCACCCGAACAAGAAGAATATCTAAAAGTGTGGGTAAAAGAACCCACATGGCTAGAAGCAGAAAAAGCCATGAATAGTGTTATGAAAATAGACACTAGAACGCAGAATGTTGATATTGATATTAACGCTATGTATCGCTATATGGTTGAAAATTTTATTTCAAAAACAGAACCTTCCCTCTCAACACTTGATATGCTAAGGTTAAGTCCTTATGTTGGTAATCAATTAAAAGAAATACTACCTAATCCTATGAATGTTTTACAGGAGGACGAGGAAAAAAACGAATAATTGAGAATGCTGTTAAAGGGAAAAAGAGTAGGCCCGAAACAGTATTCTTGATTATGACTTATACATTGGCTTCGGCACTATCTATAAGTCCGTTAGAAATATACAAAATGCCGTCAAGTTTAGTGATGGATTTGTTAAGAGTTCATTTTACCATAGAAAAAGTTAAACACGAAGAAATAGAGAAAGCACAAAAAGAGGCGAATAATAGTGGCCGAAGATGAAGTTCAAAAACTTGCTGGTAATCTTAGCGATTTGAATAAAGTCAGTTTAGATGCGGGAGTTCAATTTAAAGGACTTACTAAAAAACTAATTGAAGTGTCCGATGCTACAAGTAAAGCGGGTAAAAAATGGACTATTTTTGCTAGACTTGTTTCCGGTAGTCCTCTTTGGCGACTACAAAATAAATTTAGGGCGTTTATTGATATTTTAGGACAAGTAGAACAAGCATCACAAGCAAATATTAAAGCGGAAAGAGAGCAGCAAAAAAGAGTTATAGATAGTGTCCAAGCATATGAAAGCCTAAAAGAACCACTTGAAAAGGCTATTAAATTAAGAAAACTTGGAAATCTAATTGGACATACAATGGAAAGGAAACATAATAAAGAATTAAAAGAAGCAGTAAAAGGAACACATGCTTATAATTTAGCAAGACTACAAGGAGTAAAGGTAGATAAAGCGGTGGTAAAAGGCTTAGATGAAATAATTAAAAAGGGCAAGCAACAACAAAAACAATTTATGGTTGCTCGTAAACAAGCAATATTTGATAAAAATATGAGAACTGCTAAGGGTAGGGAGAAAATAAGTGATGATATTTCAAAACGGATAGATGACCTTAATTATGGAGGCTTTAGAAAAACCATTAGTGGCGACTTAGGAAAAGCAACACAAAAAGCACAAAAAGCCTATATAAAAGCCGCTAACGATGTTAGTTTCTTATTTGAATATATGAGAACAAGTGGTCTTAAACAAACCACTACCAAAATCCAAGACGCAATTATTAAAAATGAAAAACTACAAAAACTAAGAATAAAGGTTATGTTAATGCTACTTACCTTTTTTGGAGTCATAAAACCAATATTTAGTTATTTATTTAAAGTTTTAATAATTTTTATGGTAGTTATGGGAGCAATTATGTTATTAGCAAAGGTGGCTTTTGATACATTTGATTTAATGAATGATTTACCTTTCTTTATGGATTTAGTAAAACTAGTTATAGGAAAGATATTTGATAGTTTAGTTTTAATATTTGGCTTAATTACTGCGCTATTAACAGGAGATATGTATATGTTTATTGAGTATGGTTTAGAGTTGGCTGAAAATTTATTAATAATAGGATTAGGATTGTTGGTAATTGCATTATATGGATTGGTAGGGGTTGCTTCGGGAATAGTTTATTCTGCATTAGATACCGTATATAAATATTTTACTGGGCTTTTAGGAGGAGAAAATGCTGAATTTTCAAAAACCGTAAATAAAATATTATTTAGAGCATTAATATTCTTTAGTGTTTTATATTTTGTAAAACAATTAGCACTTGTTATGCTGCATGTAGCCTTGACTAAGGGGTTTTATGTAATGTTAATAGTTGGAATTGGGGCGGCAATTATAGGAGGAATGAAATTTTTGATTAAGAATTTTGACATACCATTCTTTGCTAGTGGCGGTGTTTCTAGTGGAGGCATGGCTGTTGTCGGAGAAGGTGGCCCTGAATTAGTGAGTTTACCAGCCGGTGCTAGAGTTCATAGTAATGCACAAAGCAAAAACATGATGAAAAGCAATACAGTCAATAATCATGTTAATGTCACCATTAATGCTAAAGACACTTCCGATGCTGAACTTAGAAGAATAGCAGACCAAGTTGGTAATATGATAACGAATAAAATCAATAGGAGTACCTCCTCAAGTGGATTTGTAAGGTGATATTATGGGATATGTTTACTTAAAATTACAACATCATACTTCAACAGACCAATTAACTACCAATGTTATTGAACTAAAAGCATCATCAGTTAGCATATCAGTAAGTAAAACAATCCCTGCGTTTTCTATTCCTTTATCGGGTGTTGCTACGGGTGAATCCATTACTGCTGCTTTAGATTTAGGAATGGCTCAAAAAACGGTGTCAGTTCAAGGCATTATTTTAGACCAAGAAATTAAAAAACAATTCGTAGGAGAATCCGAGCCTAGAACTGAAACTTTTACTGCCCACGAAGTTGCTCAAATGATTGCTTCGGGCGTTGACTCAACAGGATTTGCTAGATTTCAAGCGTTTAATGAATTAGTAGTTTTAATACCATCATTTGTTGATTCTTCATATAACCAAAGAGCCGGTGTCAATGTCAATAATAGAGATACGGGAACTTTGATTCCTTTTACTTTTGCTTCAAGAGGAGGAAACAACTTACTTGATAACACAGGAGTTCCCGAAAAAATATCTTCTTTTCCCGATGCTGATACAGATACAGGATTAACAGGATTCATTAGAAGTTTCTCTTGCGATATAAGCGGAGAAACATTTGAGTTAGGTTTTAGTTTAGAATTTGAAACAGCAGTGATATTCCCATAGGTGATAATATGTATGACATTCTTATTGGAAAACAAAGAGGTCTTGTTTTCCCCGTAATGTGCAACGGTCATGTAAGAATAGATTATAGCGACAATGTGCCGACCACATCAATAGCCGATGATAATATTGCATACGGTCTATTTGCACATACAGGTAATTTTACTTTTGAATCTATATTAACACCTTATGACATAAATGGCTTCGGGCAATACTCGGCAACAGCAAGACCAACAACAACAGCAACACAGAAGGTAATGCCTACGGCAGTGTTTAGTGATGCTGCTAGTGCCGACCCTCAAAGTAATGAATACATGCCGATTGCTAATAGATTGGTGCATGAAATGAATATATTTTCTAATTCTAATTTCACAATATCTTTAGTTAATGCTACAACACATAACGAAAATCAACCCGCACAATATAAAATTAAAGTAGTTTTGAAAATAGATGGAACGGATTATACAACTACAACAGATAACACAGTAATTAACGCAACAACTGGTTTTGGTTGGTTTTATACAAGCGATACCCTAGAAGGATTTGATAGTCAAGGTAGAATTACTCATGTTTTGGGCGGAACTACTGATGGTTCTAATAGCGGAACTACAGTACCAGTTGCTTCAACTGCAAAATTTCATGCTGGACAAGAAGTATTCCTAAGAGATGGTTTTACTTTTACTTCACTAGGAACAATTGCTAGTATAAATGCGGGTGTTAGTATTGTGTTAAACACTACTCCGTCTAGTAGTATTAGTAGTAGCACTAAGATTTTCATATCTTCATACAAAGACCCTTCATACATTAACAATCAATTTCATGTAGCGTGTTCTTACAACGATGTCGGCAAAGAAGTTAGAATATATCTAAATGGAATATTAGTTAAGAAAGCCATATTATCAGCCAGTGGTTCTTTTTCTATGGCGAAAGAAGACTGTTTCATTGGTGCTTCTAGTAATAACGGAACTGGTACAGAAAGTGCTATCGCTAATAAACAATTCATGGGAGAGATGCACGAAATGAGTATGGTGAATATGCTAAAAAATAAATTTTTGATACACAACCTACTACCTAATTTAAGCGATACATTGTTTTATTTTAGATTTGAGGAGGTTGACGAATGACAGAAGTTTCAACATTAGTTGTTTTAAGCAAGCCTTCAACCACTGTTAGTAAATCAACAACTACCGCTACATCGGGTAGTGAAACATTACCTATTAGTGATACTTCGGATATTTTAATTGGTATGAAAGTTAGCGGTACTAATTTAGCAAGTAATACAATAGTCACCGCAATATCAACAAACACTAACATAACTATGAGTAAAGAAGCCACTGCTTCGGGTGCAACTGGAACTCTTACATTTACTAGAACTGCTTTTGATACTCCTACAAATCCCGAACTTTGCGTTAGCACAACATCAACATCGGTTGATACATTCGGTGTAGTAGTAGCAGAAGAAGGTTCGGGAACAATAACATTAACATCAGTAGGGAGAAGCACACTGGCTAATTGTAATGCTACGCAGAATAGTAATATTGTTTCTCTATCTAGTGGAAATACTAATAATTTATATGTCGGTCAATCGGTCAACGGAACAGGATTTGCAGGAACACAGGCTAGAATAGAGAGGATTATTTCTAGCACCGAATTTGCACTAACAGAAAAAGCAAGCGCAGACGCTAGTAATGCTACTTATGTTTTAGGATTAGAACATAGAAATCTTAGAATTACAGAAGGAAATAGAATCAAGTGTTTTGATGATTTAACTAGCACAGGAGTTAGATTAAACAGCATTAACTTAGATACTACCCATTTGTTTGTTATGATACATTCGGATAATGAAAATAAACACCACTTTGCTAAAGTATCGGAAATATTTACTGATGATGTTAGCGGAGATTCTTTTGAATTTAGGCCAAAACTCGGGAATGAAATAGCAAAAGATATTAAGTTTAAATTATTTTCAACTCCTATTTCAAACAGTATTACCGAGGTAGCAGTTGGTTTAGGAATAAAAAGCACAAACGCTCCTTCTGTTTCTTTAGCAAGACCATTGTTTTATTTCTTTGATGAAAATTTAGATAAGAAAAATCAATTAGACCACAATAAAAAATATAGTTTGTTTTACAGCGAATTAGATTTTATTAGCGGGGCTACTGATGCTTTATCAGCAACTAGTTTCTTTTCAACAATGCCGGATTTTGGAACTACTATTATTGACTATGGTAAAAATTCACTAAGGACAAGGTTAATTGATAATCTAAAAAATCAAGATAATCCGGCTACTCATACAAGTAATGAAGGAGAAACAATACTAAGTTATACTCCGTTTTCAAGAGATGCTTGTTTTACTAACGCTAGACGAGATGCTAATGATTCTATAACAGGAACAGGCGACCAAGATTATACGGGGCCATATCGCTATTTATCATATTCTTTATCTAAAGATAAAGCGAACTTAGCATACAATGTGTTAGACCAAATATTGTATGAGTCTATGGGAGCAAAGGGAACATTAGCAGAAGTAAAACTAGCAGACCAATATAGAATACTTACTAAGAAAATAGGAGATAATGAACCACTTAGAATTAGACATCAATTGTTTAGTGGAGATTTTAACGAGTTTAAATCAATAGGTGCTGTAATAACCTCTAATACTAGTGGTAATACTTATGCTACTACAACAGACCACGACTTAGGAGATTATCTAAATGTAGGAGATGAGGTTAGAGTTGGCTCAAGAATAGTCATTGTGCAAAGCATCGCTTCTATAAGCGGAAAGACTCAAAGCATTACATTTAGAAGCGAAAATAGATTAGAAACAGAATCAATATTCGGCACTAGTTCTTATACACTAGCAAACGATAGTGTTATTGAAAGACGGGCGTATAACAAAAAGGATAAGACGCTACTTACTGATTTCCCATTAGTAGCAAACAGACAAAACTCATTATATGTTAAATTGATTTCTAATGAATTTAGTTTCTTATATGCTGGTGTTAGTGCAATAGATGTAAATAAAAAGTTAATTACATTATCTTTCTCGGATAAAGGGTATTTTGACTCCGATGGAGCAACAACTAATGAAGCGGCATATCATTCTCAAGGAACAATGTTAGATTATATGCGAGGACAATATCTCATAATGTCGGAAAAAATGACAGGTGAAATAGAAAGGATTGATAACTTTAAAGAAAAAGGTTTAACCCAAATAAAATTAGCAGGGAGAAGCAATACTAGAAAGTTAATTTCTCCGGTGATTAGTAAAAATACTTTATTTTCTAATGATATAATTTATTCAACTCAAAGTCCATATAATAAGTTAGCGAGCGTAAGTGCTAATTTTACTTCCGCTTTCAATAGTAAAACATTAACTGTTTCAAGCAGTATTACATTAGCAACAGGAGATAAAGTTCACTTCAAATACGCATCGGGAATGATGGGATATATTGGAGAAATATCATCGGGAAAAACAGACACTAGTTTTACTCTTGTTGATAATGCAAGAGCAGAAGGAACTACGCTTGCTGGATATAAAGAATCAAATAAAAATTATGTGTTAAATAAGGCACTTGGAACTAATACATTTGTTGACTCAACTACATCTTTAAGCGGTGCTTCTAACAAAGGACTTTTCTTTCATTCGGGTGTAAAGATAAGTTCAACAGGAGAAGAAGGAGATGCTTTGGTTGGTAGTAGTGCTAGTTCAAATGAAAATGCTATTGGTTATTTTATCAGCGATGTTCAAAATATGAAAAGCGATTCTCACTTTCAATCTATACTTGAAGACGAAAATAATAATGCTGAAACATTTGACACAGTAAATACGCTGATAGATTTTGAAATTGTTGATACAAAATCAGCCGGTGAAAATAAAGGAACTATATTGAAAGTTGCACCATATATGCCTTTGACTTTAGGGAGAGTTGATATAAACTATGCAAATACGCAAGATACGACTTTTGCTAAAACAAATCTAGGAAAAACCTCTCACGACTTTAGCACTGCTAGAAGATACATTGATGTTGATAGTGATGAAGCACTATCAGCATTTAATCATATTAGAAGACCAAGAAACCTTCACGGCAAACCTATTTATGTAAATGGTAAATTTTTAGCCAATATTATACAAGTTGAAAAAAGCGTTGAATTGGAATATGAAACAACTTGGTCTAGTAGTAATACAGCAGCAACCGTAGCAGACACAAATGGGCTTTCCGAAGGAATGGTGCTATCGGGAAATGTCAATATTAATGGTAGAACAATAGCATCTATTGATAATAGCGACACAACTGAGCCATTCTCAATAACCCTAAGTAGTAGTGGGGATAGTAGTGCTACTGCTACAATAGCATATTCTTTACCATCAACACATTCAAGAATATATGTTGATAGAGAAATAGGACTTGTTGAATTATCTTGTAAGTTGAACTCAAATAAAATAATAAGCGATATACCTTCAACTAAAAAAATATATGTCGGCATGAAAGTTTCCGGCACTGGAATAACAAGCGGAACAACAGTTGTTTCTATTGATAGCGAAACGCAAATTACTATAAGTGCTGATGCTTCTAATTCAAATTTTGGCGTTAGTTTGACATTTGTTTTACCTAGTGGAACAGTGGTTGATAGATTAGATGGACACCATAATCAAGACGCTACTAGAGAAACTTCTAAATTAACACATGAACTTAATTTGTTAAATGGTGGACATTTGCACAGTGCAAAAAATATATCTTTAGTTCACCCAGTATTACAGTCTTCAAACGCATATAATATAACAAGTGTTTTAGATTATAGAATGGGCGGTGAACAGCCTTTTCATAGAAGGGTAAATCATACTGGGACAAATGCTTCTAATAAGGCATTGAATAATGGTGGGGTAGATAAGTTAGATGAGTTCGGAACATATCAATCAAATTTTGGAGCATCTAATTATAGGATAATAAATTTAGAAAGAGGCAACTACAATAAAAGCAAACATCTAAACTTTATGTCTAAAGAAATCTTCTTTTATACTGAAACAGCAAGTAAAATAAAATACTATGCAAGTGCTTACAGATTTAATACTGGATATTATACTGATGGCTTTTTACAAAATAACATTGTAGGAACTGATATTTGCGGCATGAATATTATAGGTCAAGGACAAATTGAAACTTTTAGTGGTAGTCCTTATGTTGAAATAACAATTGAAGATTTTATTGCTGGTGATGCAAACACCTTTCACTTTGATGTATTTAAACTAGGGCAGAAGATAGTTGCTTCGGGAATACCGGATAATACTTTTGTTGGTAATAGAATAGGTGTTGAACATAATAGTGGAGATGAAGGAGAGATTAGATTAGTTGATTTATCGGCAAACGCTGTTAATGCTACTGCTAGTGCAAGCGGTGTAAATGCTAAATTCTTTGAGTTTGATAATAAAAGGCTAATTGAATCAAGAGGATATTTACCTAGTATCGGAGATAAATTTTACGATACTAAAGTCAAAGAAAGCAAAATGAATGGGTCTTTTGGACACGAAACAGGATATAAGAAAGGAGGATATTTACCAATTTTATTTACTCCTTATCCACAAGATATTGTTAATACAGACCAAAGCACAAGTTTGAGAAATACTTTACACTTTAAAGATAAACTAGAACAGATAGACCCTAAGATTGCTAGAATGTTTTTGTTTAGCAATAGCGATTTATTACCTTATTCCTCAACAAGAAAAGATAGTCTTTTAAATAAAAATAAAACTAGGGAAGTTTCTAATTATTCTTTATTAACAATAAATTCTCTAAGAGATACTGGTTTCTCCGAAGAAAAAGAAGCCATAGAAGGCAAAACAACTACATTGAGCGCACTAGATGATACCTACCAAACTCATAATATTATTTCAGCAAATGACGGAAAGAAAATAAATGAACTTAGAAGGTTTAGTATTATGAGATTAACTGAAGTAGTTGTTGATTTCATGTATAATCAATTTGACCCCGAAAACGCACCTAGCCAAGATAGGAACATAGGAACGCTTCCTCGCTATTCGGATATGAGTTTCAGCAGTGTTGAAGACTCATCTAATAACGATTTATGTATTAGTTCTGTTAGTGGTAAAGTAGTTAATACCGTTAGAGCAGATACGGGTGCTGCTGCAAGTGCTAACAACTTAGTGCAAAATGATGTATTACTTGACGGAGCAGGAAGATTTATTGGTATTGTTGACAGTGTTGGAACTAATCTTATTAACCTAAGAAGAAATGCTTGTAAAACAGATTTAGACACTAGTTCCGATGGAGATTTTTATTCTCCTAGAATAGCCACTAGAGCCGGTTCAACCCCAAACGGCCTATTTATGACCTTGAGAAAAATAGACTTTGAAAAATTCAATGAGGCTTCCTCGTCTAATACAGGAGGGTCGGCAGATATTAAAGGACTCGCCACCGAAAATAGCCTTGTTGAAGTTGATGGTGTAATTAATCTATTACAGATGGGAGTAATGAGAGGGTTAGCAAGTAGTGGGGGAAGTTATCTTACTAGCAACCCCCCAAACAGGGGCAACTTGGATAGTGGATATGGCGGTGATAATTCAACCTATACAGATACTACATTTGCTACGACAAAAGGAATAAGTGCTATACGGCAAGTTGATAATTTGTTTGAAGATAATACTTTGATTTTACCAATTGGTTTGCCCGATGGAGCATATTATTCATTTGTTTCAGCAAAAATAACAGCCGGTTCTCACAGTGCTGGTGAATTACTAAGTGCCGGACACATTAGCCCAATATTAGGGGCGTATGCTCAAACATATCCCACAATAACTGGTAGTAATTCTCCAATAGGGTCATCGGGCAACAGCGTATATTTAAGCGGCTCGCCCAGTTCTGCAAGTTTAAAACAATCACATGAATTTAGAATGCTACAAAACCACATTCCTATCTTTTTGGGAAGATATAAAATAACAGGAGGAAGGGGGGCAGAAGCCGTTGTTGGAATGACTGGTACTAAAATTGCGGCAACTATGGGTATTGATATTGATGGAACAAAAGAAAAAGAAATTAGATTTGGAGCAACAACGGGAACTATCACTTCTAGCAATACTTTTGAACATGCTGGTTTTTCTAGTAAAAGAAAATCAACCGACACTTCAACAGGAGCAGATGCTTTAACTTATGATAATGACGCTGATGGCGTATTTGCTGGATTTAAACCCACATTAAAAATTGATGTTGGTTATACAGTCAATGGTAATTTTAACACTGGCGCAAGCACAAAGGCTAAATTTGAAGATACAGATTCTAAAGTTGAAAGCGGACAAAATATTAGCGGTACTTCTTTTCCTTCTTTATATGTTGATAGCGTTAAAGTTCCTAAGTTCACAAGAATTTATGGTACAATATCCGGCACTAGTCCTCCCGAAATACTAATGACCGCCAATGCTACAAGCAGTGGCGCAGATGGAAGTGTTAGAGTTAGTAGAAACAGGGTGGGGCAAAATGACGCAACTAATGGAACAACAATAACAACTTTAGCATTTACTGATTCTCACATATTACACGGTGAAATTACTAGAGGAAGTTATAATGCCTATCCTCGTTCCGATAATCCTCACTGGTTAAGTTTTGTTGATTTAACAGGTTGCTATTTAGTTTCCGAAGAATTTAGGTCATTAGTTGACAGTTCTACAACTGGCGAAACAATAGTTGATGAAAACGCTAGTAGTGGTGGCTCTCATGGATTGGGTTCTAGTGTAAACATGGAAAGATACTCTTTGAATAACGGCACACCTAAATATATTCTTCATGTTATTTCACATGAGATTGACACTACTAGACAAGACAGAACTCACATAATTACAGTTAGTGGAACATTCCCCGATGCTGCTACTGATAAGACTACGGATAATGGAAGGTTCAAGTCTTTTAGAATAATGCAACCTAACCATACTTGTTTTTATGATTTTAGCCCTAAAAAAATACGAATAAATCAATTGTCTTCTAAATATACCAAGAAGCCCAATGAAGATTCAACATACTTAGACCCAATAAATCATTTTATGTTTAGAGATGCTCCGAGTAATCACACACAAGAAGGCAGTAATGAAGCAGTATTGTCAATGTATGTTGTTGTTGACCCCGATGGACAAAGTAGTGATGGTAATTTAGTAGTTGAAAGTCCGGTTAATCTAAGAAACAATATAATGACAGAAGGTAAATTGCTAATGAATCTTAGCGATGGAGATAATAATAACTTAACTAATGTTGCTTTTAATGATGGCGGCAACACAATAGAATTTGATATTGAATTAGAAGAACAAAAAGAATTATTAGGAGTAGTTTCTGTATCGGAAACTATTGATTTATTAGTAAATAGCGAAACTACTGACTTTGGTAAAAGAGCATTGATTGGCTCGGTGGTATCAGTAGCGCAAGACTCGGATAAACTAATTAATGAAATATTAGAAGAAAACGATATAGAATTTAATTTAACATCTTCTAGTTATCCTTATTTTGTTGCTCCTAATTATAGAGGAGTTGATTTATTTTCAGCAATTAAGTTCCTAATGAATAAGAAAGATAAAATCTTAATTGAAGATAATGGAGTATTTACTATTGAAGATAGCGATAGTTCTAACTTTCACCCTCAAATATTATTCACAACACAAAATAGCGATACGCAAATTTATGCTTATAGCCGAGAAAAGAGCATGTTTGATTTCTATAATGAAATAATTGTTTATGGTAAAAACCATAGAGCAATAAGAAAGGAATTGAATAGCATTAAAAAGAAAGGCAGAAAAACATTACAGGTTTTTGAAAATGAACTAATTACCCAAAACGATGTTGATAAAAGAGCAACTGAACTTCTTAAATTACACAATGATGAATCTTTTGGATTAAAAATAAATGTTGGGCATAAAGGCATATCACAACTTAGAGTTGGTGATGTGGTGACTGTGGAAATACCACAAGAAAATATCCCAAGAAGTGAATTTATTGTTTTAGAAATACAACATAACTTAAGCGGCACTATGGACTTAGAATTGGGTAGTTATACTAAAGGGCTAGAGGATAGATTTGCCGAATTAGCAATTGCTAGTAATTCTCTAAATAATAAAGTTAGAGAAAATTCATTTAATGATAGCGAATTTACATTTGACTTCTTGAAAAATATTGACATCAAACCAATAAAATTCCTAGCGAGAAAAAAATCTGTACCTAGTGGTTCATACACTTTAGGCACTAACACTACTGATTCAAAAACGCTAAATACAAACACCGACACACTAAACATAGGAGTAGTTGAATTCACAACATTAGTGGAGGAAGAATTTTGATAACTGAAAAACTACAAAATTTATTGGCTACTCACTTGACTAGCCTAGTAAATAATGGTAAACTTGGGCTTGGTGGAAATTCAACCTATGGTTCTCAAACCGACTTAGATGTTCCGCTAGTTGCTGCAACTTCTGTATCAGCAACACAATCCGATGCTAATGTTGTGCAAGTAAAAATAACAATGAACGGTAGTTCTGCTTCTATGACAGGACAGGTTATAAGAGAAGTTGGTGTTTTTGATTCAAGTTCTAATATGTTATTTAGAGAAAACTTTGAGGGAATTGGCCCATTTTCTTCTAATGACACATTAGAATTTTTTATATTTTTGGAGATAGAGTAAAATGGCTAGTGAAGAAAACCCGCATTATTTTGCGACAAATACAAAAGATGATACAACCATAGACCAAATAACAGACGCAGTTGATTTTCCCCATACAGGATTAATCAAAACATTGAGTCTAGGTATGAAAGGAAACTATGCTGTAAAAGGGTCGGCAACTGATTATGACATTACACAAGCAAGCAGTGGAAATGTATTACAAGTAGCGGCTGGTAAAATATTCCGTGATGGTGCTTTTCTATCAGTGGCGGCAAAGAACTTTACTGCTAGTGATTTTCAAGCAACTGCTAATACCTTTCATCTATTAGTTGCTGATAGTGCTTCACCACCCGTATTACAGATAAGAAAACATGGTAGTTCAACACAAAATAAAGTCCCTCCTTATACAGAAGGCGATACAATTATAGCAATTATAACTTATACTAGCGATGGTTTTAATGACATGCTAGTTCAATATTTAACGACAGGTAAAGTTGCTAACAATGTAAGTGTTGGCTATGATAGTTCGGGCTATAATGAGGCTATGTCAATTGAGGGAAATGCAACAAGAACTTTGTTTAAAAATAAAGTTGCTGATGCTGATATTAGATTTGTATTAGCAGACAATACAGCCGATGAAAAATTTGAGATTTATAGTGATGATGACTCCGATGGAGATGAGGGAGATACTGCTATTTTTGTAGTCACCGGTGAAGGTAATGTTGGGATAGGTGAAGCAAGCCCCGATACTATGCTGCATTTAACTGATTTAGCCGGAGCATCGCCTACTATAAAAATTGAAAATACTGGAACTGATGCAAATGAGCCGGAACTAATTTTTCAAAGAACAGGAACAGCAGCCGCTTCACAAGATATTGGACATATCAAATTCAAAGCAAAAGACGATGGCGGTGCTACTCATATTTACGGCAGTATATTTTCCGATGCTATTGATGAAACAGCAGGGACAGAAGATGGTAGGCTCATATTCAATGTATGTAGTGCTGGAACAGACAATGTTGAAATTCTCAAACTAAGTGGAAACGAAGGAGTTGTTATTAACGACCAATCAAATGACATAAATTTTAGAGTTGAATCTAATGATAATGCTAACATGTTATTTGTTGATGCTGGTAATAACAATGTTGGTATTGGAACTAACTCTAATGACGCTAATGCAGTATTAACTGTTGAAGGTGCAATATCTTTAGATGAAATATCAGCCCCTAGCAACACAGCCGATAGAGGACAACTATTCACTAACGCTGATAATCAACTTCATTTTATTGACGGTGATGGAGCAAGCACTGTTTTACTAAAAGGTGGTAAACATTCTTTATGGATTCCCGCAGAAGGTATATCTCCAAGAAGTAATGCTGGTTGTGCTGAATTAGCGACAACTGCTGCCGCTACTACCGGAAGACCGGACATAAGAGCATTAGGTTTTGATAGTTCAAGTGATGAACATGCACAGTTTACAATCGCTATGCCTAGACTATGGAATGAAGGAACAATAACTGCACAATTCTATTGGACTAATGCTGCTGCTACAAGCGGAACAGTAGCGTGGGGTCTTCAAGGTGTTTCATTAAGTAATGATGATGCAATAGATACTGCTTTTGGTACAGCAGTGGTGACAAGTGATACACAAACTGGAACTGCTAAAGATGTTCATGTAAGTTCGGAGTCTAGTGCAATCACAATAGCGGGTTCTCCTGCTGCTGGTGATTTAAC
>Ga0209645_1001016_pt1 | contig 14276 bp, 30 predicted proteins | sample ETNvirenome_6_30_FD_184070 | JGI IMG/M metagenome (GOLD analysis project Ga0209645, IMG submission 184070) | Marine viral communities from the Pacific Ocean - ETNP_6_30 (SPAdes) (version 2) | ecosystem: Environmental > Aquatic > Marine > Oceanic | place: Pacific Ocean | collected 2013-06-19
TCTTGCTGTGGTTGTTGCGGTTGTTGTGGCGGAGCTTGGCGTGGGTCACCAAAGAAGTCATTAACATTCTTAAAGCCAGATAGCTCTGCAATCTTAGCCAATGTATTGCGATACTGAAGAACATTAACAATAGGATTGTTTGGCCCCATCATCTGCATAATCTGTTCCTGCTTCTGCAAGATAACAAACAGAGAACGCAACTGCTCATCTTTAGTGCCATTGCCCAAGCCGACATTAATCTGCACATCAAAAGTATGTGACCACTCACGAGGGTCAATCGGCACAAACTGATTATTCAGTCTAATCATTTTAGGCTTGTTGTCATACTTGGTAACAAGATGCAAAATGCCTTGGAACAATCTACGCACACCTGTTTCTGCAAATACACGGGCAATCATTTCAATCTTGCCTTGACTTGCAGCAGTCATAGCAGCAACAGCCGTAGCCGTTGTTGATTGTAACGCATCAGCATCCAAGCCCATTGCTTGACGACTTACACCAGTGCGCTGTTCTTTAACTCTGTCCATATATTCCAATGCAGGAAATACAGAGCGAGATACTTCAGGAACTTGCAAGGGTTGTACCATTCCTGGCGCACGAGTTCTAACAATGCCACCAGGTCTATTAGTCAATAGGTCATCAAGATTAACCTGACCTTCAACAGCAATCACACGAGCATTGTTTGTGTTGTAAATATTATCAAGCAACTGACGCATAAGAGTTGACTTAATCAACTGCACATCCATCACAAGTTCGGCAACGGAACGACCAATCGCCCTGTGTGGCATCAGGATTGGTGACAATATAGAAAAAGGAATATGGTCAAATTCTTCATTTTCAAGAATGTAATGACCTTCACCAATAGTTAAAACACGACGAAACTCAGCAATACCATCGCCATCATAATCAGTACGGATATAGGATTCGACAACCAACACCTCCCGCATTGTCGGGTCGAGGCTGTCGAAATCAGAGTTAGTCTCAAGCTCTTCAAACCTGCTGGTTCGCTCTTCTGAGATTTCAATGTCTGTGTATCCAGCGTATGCTTCAATCTCTTCTCTGTCATAACCCATCTCCACCAAATCACTAACTGTCATGGTTGTGCGATGTGCTACAAAGTCAGCGTCCTCAAGAGACTTTGCACGTTTGCCAATCAAAAACTCTTCAGGCGGGACATTCTCAACAACGACACGACCAAAGACATTTGTGCGGCGCACCTTAATATCATAAGCAATGGGGGCTGGCAGGACAGTGCCATCTGGCATCTCCATCTCTTCGCCAACTTCACGCTCTGCCTGTGATACAATTTCTACATTTGGGTCAGAAACAATTATTGTAAGCTCTTGCTCATTCAAACCGCTATATTCTTCGGTTTGCATTTCAGCAGTCTCATCCCAATAATATTTCACGATACCTAGTTTTTGAAGCAGCGCATCCTTGAACCAGTTGTGCATAATTTCAAAGCCGCGATTGTCATTATTAATAATCCAATTACAATAATCACTAGCTTGCTCGGCAGCAGCAACATCTTCTGGGCCTTTGGGCATAAACTTTACATACTCATCTGACGACGCAAATATACGCATCAGATTAGGCATGATGTGTTCAATAGTATCTGAAACTTCAGTGCTAACTACTTGTGACCTATCTGGCTGTTCATTACCAAATGGCTCACCAAGATAGTAGTCCATCGCATCAATGCGGTCTTGAGAAAACTCAGTGTCGTAATAACCTAGAGCTTGTTCAATCTCATTGCGAACAATAGCCTGAAATTCAATATCACTTATTTTTGCCATTTGCTTTCTTGGTCGTCTTTTTAACGCCAACCTTCTTTACAGACTTTTTCACAACTTCCTGTGACTTTTCTGCCACAGTTGTAGGCTGTACATCAAGAGGCTTTCTGCAAGACTTGCAAAGACCCTGATACCCATTAGGGTTGGGATGACCACAATGAGGACAAATCATTTCTTTTCCTTCCGTTTTGGACGACCACGCTTGCGTGGTGCTTCCTGTTGCAACTTAGCAACCTCTTCAGCTTTGATAAGCTCTTGAGCTTTTTCAAGCGCACGATTGCGCCTGTAAATAGTTTGAAAAACAACCTGCTCTGTCATGCTTTTTTACGAGCCTTCTTTTTTGCTCTGTCTGATAACTCAGAAAAGTGAAAAAGTTTTTTGCTATTTTTAGTATGCCTAGCACCACTATGGAGTTCACCATTGGGCATCTTGTGCATACCGCCAGAGTGTTTCGTGCCATCACGAAAATAATGTAGAACACCTTTAGCCATTATTTCTTACACTTTTTCTTTTTGTTTTTTTTCTTGTTTTTTTTCTTACCATAATCTTTGTTGTACATAGTAAACTCCTACCATTTCTTGCACGACCAATATCCAGCCGTTAGTTTAGATTTTTTCTCGTCACATTTATGACGAGCGCGAAAGCTCTTCCTTCTTGCAGGAATGTTTTTCTTAATAGTCATGTTGGGGTCGCCAAAGCGAACCAACTTAACATTATCACCCTCTTTTGCCAGCACAGCAAACTTCTTGTTTTTGCCTGGCGTTCTCTTGGGTTTATTATAGCCAGAAAATCTCTCACCTCTATATGTAATACTCATTTATCTTTCCTCTTCTGTATCAAGCAAACCACGAACAACAGAAGGTGTAACAACAGCAATAGGCGCAACACCCGCTAGTATGTTTTCAAAATCTTTTAGCCTTGGGTCAAATCTAGCAAACAAAGAGCGCAAAGAGCTTGGCGATAAATTTGCTGTAACTGTCGATGGAACATTTGATGAACCCTCCTGCAAATTATGCCAAGTTGATGAAACTGGACCTCTATCAATCACATTTTTAAAAGTAATTCTTGGCACATTAGATTTATATGCTTTATCAGCTAAAAAATCAGTGCTAAATAACATGCCATAATCACTTCCAAACAAATCTTCCACAAATGCTTCTGGACCACCCTTTAAGGATGCTAAAGATTTGGGTTTAATTCTACTATAAAGCTCTCCACCAACATCAACTACTACCTCATCTAAATCATTTCTTTGAACAAGCGGGTATATTTGACCATCCCTTAGATGAGCATAACTTGCTGCAACATTAGGATTATTTGTTGTGTACACGGGTTTCTTTGATTGCAATGAAAAAGAAGACTTTAAATCAAATACATCAAAACTTTCATCTGTTCCATGATACATAACATTTTCTAAATCAAAGCCCATTTCCTTTGCTCTTGCGAGTCTACTTTCAGTATCCATTGGCAAGTCATAATTTTTTGCTAAATATGCGTCGTCAGCTTGAGATAACATATCTTCTGTAATTTTGTTAATTTTTCCCTTTTCCAAAAGATTTAAAACCTTTTGTGCTATTTTTTCAGACTTTGTTTTTGGCTTTGCTTTACCAACTTTTTTCATTGTTGCTACAGCAGGAAAAAAAGGCAATACACCTAAAGCAGTTAACGCATAGTTAGATATTTTTCTTTCTTCTGGCTCTGTTGCGTACATTTTAGCATCTGCCAAAAGACCAGTAACATCACCAATACCAGGATAAAACATCGTGCCTATTGCTGCATTTTCAACAGGATTTTGCATCAAAAGGCCGCCGACATCAGCAGCTAAATTAGCTCGTTGCCTACCCATATCTGCATAAATATCAAATAAAAAAGGTGACATTAGTTAATCCTCATGTGATGTCGTGGCCCCAACTTCTTACGAATATGCAAACCACGCTTCTTATGTCTACGCCTCACCTTAGTCGTCGGACGATAGGTGTTAACCATCATCTTAGCCATCAAGCCTCTCCATAAATGCCTTCAGGGGAAACACGAATACTAGAAACAATCTCCAAAAACTCATCAGGTGTCATACCACCTTGCTGGGCGCAGTAAGCAGAAGCAAGAAGGCAAACATCCAAAAGATTAGACCACTCATTACCAGAATCAATTAAGTCCTCAAGAGTATCGGCAATGGACTGAAAAGCATCCCCATCAATAAATTGAATATCATTATGCAACATCATACAATCCAACTCGCAGAGTCATAATCTAAACTGCTGTTCCACTTGTATCGTGAACCACTTTTAGCAAGACTAGCACGAGAAGCAAAAGTTAGGCAAAGGGCATCTCCAACATCGGGGCTGTTCAAGCCACGACGTTTCATCTCATCCTTCGACTCAACTTTTAATTTACCATTGGACGTAAACTTAAAACGGGGCTTGCAAAGGTCAGACACCAATTCATCATCATCTGGCAGAGAACAATCCCTGTCCTCTAACCACTCCTTTGCCGCAAACCACAACTCATCACGCAAACGACTATACTTGTCGTTCATAGATGAGCTTTCCGCTACGTTGATACCCCTGCAAGGGAGGTCAAGCTCAATAAGCCTGTCGACCACACCAGCACCCAAACCAATGCTGTCAACCAATATCTCAACTGGTCTATCGCTCCAACTAGTCGTTTCATATTCATTTAAAATTATCCCACATACTTCCATCAAGTCCTTGTTCCGCCAAGTCTTGATAGGTTCTGTTACGACATTTCCCTTGCGTTTGCAAAGGGCTGTTTTGTCACTACCAAACCTAGCAACATCAAGCCCCCAAACCACAGGTGTCGTTTCCGCAGCCTCTTGCTCACGGCGTACAGCAGCCTCTGCCAGGTGCATAGGAATGACTACATCATCATCCGCTTCAGGCCACTCACCCAACACACGCACCCTATATATATTACTCTCCTCACCATATTTTAGCTTCATGTCCTCAATAAAGCCATCAGACACCTGCGTACTGTCAGACGATGCTACCTTCATGGTAGACCAACGCTCTGCCATCTTATTAAATGCCTCATAAAAATAACCACTCGTCCTCGTTGGGTTGCCCGTCATAACAGTTTTAGCACCCTTAGTTGACATAGCACCCTCACCAACCTCAAATATCAAGTCATCAACACCTGAAGCCTCGTCAATCAAAAACAACATATTAGGAGAGTGGAAACCCTGCAAAGCCTCTGGCGTTTCCCTACGAGCAGTCCTGGCAACAGCAAAACTATCACCACCAATAAACTCAATCTTGTCCGACTTCACATCCAACAAGTTACGAAAGCCCTCTGGCAAACGTCTATGCCACTTGGAAACCTCTGCCCACAGAATATCACTCAACTGACTAGCCGTGTTTGCCGTGCAAGCAACCCTAGATGGCGTTCTCGTTAACAACCACCACAATATCAACCAACTCAGAAAAGCAGTCTTGCCAATCCCGTGACCAGACCTAATCGCAACCCTGTCATTATCACGAACAGCATACAACGCATCACATTGCCACTGCTCTGGCTCAACACCAATAATACTACGCACAAACAACACAGGGTCTAGCGCAATAGCTTTTAGCAACTCAATCTCATTATCCTTCATATCTCTTCCTTTACAACGAGAGGGGCAGGTAAAAGGAGAGGAAAACCCGCCCCCCTCTATTGGGAACGCACAGGGAGGAGAAGCGTTCAACCAATGCTGTACTCTCCTCTGTGATATTATTGCCACACCAAAAGGGGGCTAGGCAAGGAGGAAAATATTTCGGGAAATTTTGGCTAGGGACGTTAGGGGGTTTTATTTGCGAAGGGGGGGTGGGGTAAGAATGGAGAGGAAAATGGAGAGGTATATGCACACTATACACGCCCCCGCCGATATTTTTCAGGGGGGGTGTTCACGATTTGTTCTCCTTTCGTTCTCTGTTCCCGTTTTGTTCACGATTTGTTCTCTTTTCGTTCTCGTTACTAGGAACAAAAGTGGAACATAAGGTGAACAAAAATCCCAGATAGGAACAAAGACAGAACATAAGTAGAACGTGTTGCATAATTACAACACAACTTTATTATTCTTCTATATCTATAACGTCGGGCTTGACTGTTGCATTTATATCACAGTCCAAAGTCCTTGCTTCGGTTTGGGATTGAAGTGCTGATTGAATGGCTTTCAAGCTGTCAAGATAGCTGGCCTCTTGGTTGACCTGCATATCAACTTGTTTAGGCATAAAGTTTCCTATGGCTGTTATGATTCTTGCGGGATTGTCACCTGTCAATTCCCTGACAAGTATATCCTCTAAAGGAGTGCCGCGCTTATCCATTATATTGAGAGCTTTATCCAAGCTAGACCTGATAGCCATGACAGTGTGATAGCCATTTTTGTTTACGCTACCCTTTGGTCTGCCCCTGCCTCTCTTCTTCACTACATCACCCATTTTTTTAATCTCCTAACCATTTGATAAATATATAGTCACAGGCCTATTTTTGTAAACAGCAAAACCTATCCTTTTTGATAGGCAGACGCTGCTCCTAATTGCTGGTAATAATTAAGGACATTTTGCAAAAAGGAGTTATCAAAATGACAAATGAAATCGAACCAACCAGCTTTGAATTTTTCGGAATTACATTTTATGAAAACCCAATTTTCGGAGACGAAGCACCAATAATGATTAAGCATTATAATAAATATTATAACACCGGATTATGGGACGCACCGTTGAACAAAGAAGAGGCACAAGAGCAATACGACTATGCAAAGACAACTGACCCGCTAGTCAATTTTGAATCCCAATAGTCGAAACGCCCGAATGGGCGTATGGTTGGGATTAGTCGCCTGCCACTGATGAGATAGACTAAAAAGGAGTTATCACAAAATGAGTAATTACGAAAATTTTTCAGAAGTCTTAGAGCGCGCAATGGCAATGCTTAAAGACCACGGCTATAATTTTAAACAGGACGTAATCTGCATGGATTTAATGAATGCAGACGTTAATTTTACCAAGATGCTAGAGCTAGATGACTTTGGTTTTTCTCATGACTTGTTCGGGATTATTGCAAACATGAACAGACAAGTTATTCCAGCACGTTTGGAAAATTGCTTTTTGCCTTTTTCAGCTAATTAGTCGAAACGCCCTTATGGGCGTACAGTGAAGTTGATTACTTCATTGCTGATGAGACAAATCAGAACATCAAAAGGGAGTTATTGATTTGACACGTTTTATTAATTTTTTATTTTTTGGAGTGAGTGGTTTAGCCATGAGTGCCGTGGCTCATATGTTTATTTCAGAGGCCACTATGGTCTGGCAATGGATAGGCTTTACCACACTAATAACCGCACTGTGTCTTTATGGCGCGGCCATTTATGAAATTATCAAAGATTAAGAGGAGTTATTAAAATGGATAGAATGGAATATCTAAAAGAAAGACAGGAATCATTGGAAGGCAATATCACACGCACATCTAACAGCTTAGGAAATATTGCTGGCAAGATTCCTAAACAGATTGCTAAGTATAGGTCAAGCACAAGAGATGCAATCATAAAGCTTGCTATCGAGTTGCATGACTTAAAAACAGAATTGCAAGATGTCTCAAACGAAATCAAGAGACGCGAAAATATAAGTAAAGTTGTTTAAATAGTCGTTTAGAGTGCAACGCTTCGGCGTTGCGCTCGCACCGATTATTTTATCGGAAAACCAAAAGGAGTTATCAAAATGAACTTAGATTTAAATTATTATGATTTGGAAAATTATTTATCCGAATATCGCATCAAAGACTTGCCGGATGGTTGTGTCGGATATGTTTACAGAAAAGACATTTTTAAAAACTCAAATCTCAATTACTGGTCACTTAAATTTTGGTTTCCAAGTGATGACATAAACGATTTTAGTTATGAGATATTTGAAACATTAAACGAATTAAAGAAAGCATTATCCCAAAAAATAGCAAAAGCTAAATAGTCGTTTAGAGGGCAATGCCCCGCGTATTGCCTTCAAACCGATTATTTGGAATCGGATATCAAAAGGAGTTTATACTATGGAAAATTATTGGAAATATATTGAATCAATCGCTGATGATATTATGAATGAGCGTGAACATTGGGATGAAGATTGCTTGCAGGATGTTATCCACGAGCATTGTGACGGTAGCCAGCTAGTTATCTACTACTCACAAGCACACGATTTTATTAAATGGCTGGGTTATGGCATGCAATCTTATGCAGAAGATATGGTTGCAGATTGCTACGGCGGAGAGTATCTAGGTTACGACAAGCAAGCATCACTTATTGCCTATTTTGCACTTGAGAAAATGCTTTCCGAGGAATTGCAGGAAAGACTATCAAAAGAAGAGGAGGCCGCATAATGGAAACGATAGAGATTCAAGTTTATGACTTTGATGAATTGGCTGAAAGTGTACAGCGTGACGTTGTGAATGGCTGGCGTGTAGGAGATGAATTTTATTTTTTTGATGATTGGGAGGCTTCAATCTATGCCCTTTTTAATGCTTTTGATTGCTTGCGTTTAAACTATTTTAGCTGGGCTGGTTGCCACAATTACAACCATGTGCGCTTTGATATTAGTCAAGATTTGCAGGATATGACAGGCGTTAGGTTGTATAAATATCTTTTAAACAATTATGGCGATTTGCTGGCAAAATGGGATGCTTGCGAATTAACAGGCTTCATAGGCGATTATAATTGTTTAGAGCCGATTGCTAAGTTTGTGCAAAGACCAGACCACAACACCACATTTGAAGAACTTATAAATGATTGCTTTCATTCATGGTGTAATGGTGTTCAATCTGATTATGATTATTGGTTAAGTGAAGACTCCATAATAGAGGATATTACAGCGAATATGTATCAATTCACAGAAAAAGGAGACATTTATTATGCGTGAGTATATTGAAGATATTTTAGCACTTATCGCCGCTTGTTTATTTGTGGTCGTGGTTTTACTGCTAGGCGTAGGATTAGGAGCTTAAAAAATGAATAATTCAGATATTTATGCAATCGTTTATCTACAATGTGTTTATAACAATGACCATGTTTATAAATATGAATGTTACAACGAAGAGGATATTGCGGACTATAATTCCGACAATGATTATAAATTAATTAAAATTGATTATTTAAAAAACTAGGGAGCTTAGAAAATGAATGAACGAGAAATAAAACTTGAAATATTGGAGATATTCAAAGAACAAGCCGCCTGGCAAAAATTACCAACAAAGGGCAAGAAACAGATACAGGATAGCTTGCTGGCAATGAGTCTGGAAAAGTTTTCAGCACTTTGTGAGCTGGCAAGAACAACCAAAGAATAAAACCAATAACTCCGAGAAAGCCCTTGCATTAGTTTGCAGGGGCTTTTTTCTTTTCTGATACCCTAACACCTAAAAACAATAAAACGCCCTGACAAGCGTTATATAGGCTTTATAGACGGTCGCGGGCTTTGCCCGCGATCCGTCGGGTATGTTAAATCATTTTAAGGCTTGCAGGGTGATGCTTTTAGTATGGTGTTTCTTGCCTTGCTAATATCTTGCTTTCTGCACTGTCAAGAATTTGCCTGAACGATTGCGCTAATGTGCCTTGAAGTTCGTTGTTCTCTACCGCTTGGCGTAGGTTTTCTTTATGCTGTGCTATGCTCTCAAGAGTCCAACCCATGCTTTCTGGATTGTCTTTATTGCGCTTTATTTCTTCCTTTTTCTTGTTTGGGTTTTCATAGCTTGCAAGGTGTGTCTGTTTAGCTATCCATATCTGACCATGTTTAAGCGCACATTTTCTTAAATCATTAGGCATGTACCATGTGCGAATCGTAGTTGATTGAATCATATCTTTGCTGATTTGCTTGCAGTAATAAGTAAAATCTTCTTCACTCATATCACCAGATAACTGACTGTTAGCTGATTCAAATAAAGCCTCAAGATATGCGGCTCTACCTTCTTTCATATTATCAGCTTGTAAATGCCTTGGCGCATTAAATAAGGCTTGCATATCCTTTAGAATACAACCCCACACAATACGCTTTCTAGTTTCATAATCCATAGTTTAATCTCCTCTTTTCTTGTCTAAAAATAGACGCAACTATCCTTAAATGCCCTAATCGTGATAACTGTGTTATCTAAACCTATTCATCTACTCACAAACCCTGTTAATCGTGTTAGTTGTTTTGTTATCTTTTCTTCAACAATTAAACGACAAGCGCAAACAATAATAACACTGCGCTGTGGGCTTGTGTTATATATGTTTGCTTGCGTATGTGTTACCAGTGTTATCATGTTCGCCTTACGGCTCAAGTTTAAAAAGGTTCGTAAATCTGTCAAGTGTTATTTTCTACATCTACACCGCATGCTCTCAAGTATCGGTGCATAACGTCTATAACTGGCTGATTTATGTCTTTTGCTTTTTTAAATGAGAAATCGTGTGGGTCAATATATTCAATCTCAGTCACGTTACACTGCCCCACATCAATCGGCTGGCTTGGATGCGTTACATGCTCACCAATGAATAACAGCGCACGTTTTCCTGCCAGCAAGTAAGTATTGACTATATCTCGCAACATAATCATTTGACCAACTGGCACTTCTACGCCTGATACTTTCAGCTCGCCCAAGATAATTAAACCATGTGAGTTTAGCTGATAACAGACATCTATATCTGAGGGTGTGTAGTCACCAATGAACAGGCTCTTGAAGTCCTTTACCTGACCCATGCGTCGCCTATACTTTATGAGTGAATCATTCATAACCACTCGCGCATCAGCATCAGGCAGGTATCAAACTCCATTGTCAGTAAATCAGTGCCATTGCCTTCCGTCGGGAAGTTTTCCTCATCCTCAAACTGAAAGCCCCTATCCACAAAATATAGCGGCACAGTTGCCTTGAAATCCATTCTGTCATAACGCCAAACCAATATTGGAATCATGTTTAATTTTGCCGCCGCATCCCTGCACTGCTTCAGCCAAGCATCCTTATACCAACGACCAGATTTGTAATGCTTCACCTCTAGCGAGAATAAGTTGTCAATAATTATATCTGGACATCCACTGTCCTGATACTGGTCTAAGTTTCTCTTGACTGTGCTGACATCAATTAAATCGCCAAGACTATCCTTCACCAAATTAACCACGACTCTCTCTGCCGCCGCGCCCTTTTGTCTTGAATCAGTCATCTAAATCCTCCACAAAACTATTTGCATCAACTGCCCCGCCTGTCACCTTGATGATGCGCGGCAGGGAACACTCCCAATCGGGATATGCCTTACCTGACACCCACCTGCTGACCACTGACTGACGTACACCAATGCGCTCACCAAACTCTCTTTGGGACAAGCCATTCTCTTCTAAATATTGTTTCAATTTGTTACACATACTTAACAGGTATACTGATTTGTATATCTGAACAACCCTGTACTTTTAGATAGGGCTATCCTTTTGTACAGGTGACAATAAATATGGCAGGTGTATTTTGGGGGGTGATAGATATGAAGGAGTAAACATGGAAACACTTGAGGAGATAAACAGAAAGCATCACAAGCGCAATGAGTTTAAGGCTCTTATCAGGGAGCTTAGTCAGAAGCGTGAAGCTGGGGAGATTACCTCAGATGAAATGGTGAAGCGACTCGATGACTTTGAAAAGACTTTATGAGTCGAGTCTAGTCTTGGTGGAGGGAAGAAATTTCCTCCACCTATCCTTTTGGATAGTAAAAAAAATCAAAAACCTATCACAAAGGATAGTATCATTATTATACCTAACTGGTATAATGGTAGTGTAATCAAAAAGGAGTTGTGATTATGGAATACATACAAACAGACGGAGGCCGTAAGGCGGCTGGGTACAAAACCACAAGAGACTATCAGGGTGACTGTGTAGTGCGTTCAATTAGTATAGCACTAGACCAACCTTATACCGCTACTTTTTTAGAGATGATGGAATTGGGTATGGAGATGGGCGGCTACCCAAGCATCAAACCAGTTTACGAAGAGTATCTAAAGCGTAAGGGTTGGGTAAAACAGAAATGCCCACGAGACTTTAAAAACAAGCTAATCAAACTTAGAGACTGGCTTTTCAATGACACTGCTGTTGTATCTAACAGTGGACACCTCACATGCGTCAAGGATGGTGCGGTGCATGACTTGTGGGACTGTCGTTACAGACCAGTCAACACATACTATGTAAAGGGGTCGGCGTAAGCCGCCCCACAAAGGAGAGAGATTATGACAGTAGAACAGTTACAGCTTAACGATTTTGAGCTTGGTTACTTGACCTGTTTCAGCCATGCAATGCTTGAGCAATTTAAAAGCGATGATGGTGAGGACAGTGTTTGGTATGGCTTGACTCTAAACGAGAGAGTGTTTGACCTGAATATGTGGGAAGACGCGGCTGACGGAAGCATATCATGCACAGCTTTTGAGTGTGCAAAAAATCCTTCAGACGAATATGAGGTTGATATGTCAAGAGCGCATCACCTCTGGAAAACAAATTATTAGGAGAGATTATGACACAATATATTTACGTCTTAATATTGTTCAGCAGAGTTACTATTGGCACTGAAGCTGACCTGAAACTCATCGAGGCAGAGTTACGCCTTGACCCTGTGACCTGCATGGCAAAAGCTCAGGAGATTAATTCTGGTGCTACAGATGACAGTCAAAGCATGGCGGCGTGTATGCCTATCCTGTGGAGCGATAGTGAAGAGATTGACCCCGACATTTTGGAGAAACACTAATGGTTGAAAAACGTGAAACATATATGGACAAGACTCGGCGGCTTTGGCCTGAAGTCTTTGAAGACGACAAGCTAGAATATTTAGCCAGACTGTACGCACGAATTGATTGGCTACAAACAGAGCTGGATTACAGATTACTCAAAGAGGACATTGAGGAAGTGAGGGAGAAAAATGAGCGACTATCAGAACATGACGACCAATGAGATGCTGGCAGAAGATGGTCACTTACGACCTGAACGACCAGATGACCTATGCTCAGAGATGTTTAAGGCTCTGTCACAGGTAACAGGTGCAGAGAGGTTTTATGCTGACAAAGGCTACAATGAGGCTTTCTTTGGTGACAATCTGGACATTATGGTCATGCAACACGACTACGAGGCCGCCAGTGAGATATGTGGATACCACCCAAACCACATTAAAGAGATAATGCTGGAGTGGCTTGTTGAAGGCAGGGTATAATATACCAGAAAAGTATTGACACCTAAAACGAATATCCCCATAGTTCACAAAAGGAGAGATTTGTGGAAGAATTATTTAAAGCAATACCTGACTATTTGAAGGCTGGTGATGAGATTGTCATTGACCATTTCTCACCTAGCCAGCTTGAGAAACCCCTGTGTCTATGGAGTTTCCAGTATCTACACCTCAAAGAGCGTAGGCGTGATATGCCTGTAGGCGCACCCGCACCAGCAGGCGGCGCACTACATGACTGCTTGCAAGCTATTGTGTGTGATGGTGCTGACCAAGAAGAGTCAATTAATGCGGCCGTGTTTAGGCTCAGAAGCCATAAACCACGAGATGAGCTGGATGCCGCCAAAGTTGAGCGATACATTGAAGACATACCCGACATGGTTGAGGTTGGTCTTGACTGCCTACGCACCACATTCAAGGCACAAGGACAGATAAAAGCCACACAAGAGAAAGTGTTGGGCTTTGAGCATCCAAAGCTAGATGTGCCAATCATAGGCTATGCTGACTTGGTGACGGAGCAATCTGTTATTGAAATTAAAACAAAGTGGGCAAAGGCTGGTGCTATCAAAAAGGATGGCACAAGGGGCTTTTCTGTCCCTTCTATGCCCAAGCATCCAGATGCCGCCCATGTGCGTCAGGTGGCCTTCTACGAGGCTTGTACAGGGCTTACACCCACGATTGTTTATATTAGCGCAAGGGATTGGTGTGCATTTGGTCGCCAGAACTGCGATGCCATGCAACCAGACAGATTAAAAGACGCAATGGATTATCTACTGCAAGCCGCCATTGTGCGTCAAAACTTGCTGAAAATCAGCAATGACCCCAAAGTGCTTGCAGGATATATACAACCAACATTCACCGACCCCAGGGAGTTTAGGTGGCATGTAGGAGAAGAATTTTTAGCTGAAGCAAAGGAGATATGGAAGCTATGATTGAACTTGAACACACTTGGAGAGATTTGATTTTGGAAAGATTCTACGAGGAAGAAACTCAATCTAAGATTAGTGATATTGAGGACATACTCATTGGAGATGATAAACCTAAAATTGACCAAATTGTTTTTTCATCTAGTGAAAACAGCGACGAAAAGTTTATTTTGAAGGCAAGAGGCAAAACAAATATTTTGCCCCATGAAATGTACAAACAAGCTTTGGTCGACCTTTTTAGTATGCAAGCAGAGATAAATAAAGAAATCCCAACAGCTATAAGTGATTTGTTGGCAGAAAGCAGTCACGACAATCATAATCAAGGAGATATGTAAGTTATGATGAATCTAGCAACAGCATTAA
>Ga0209645_1001017_pt1 | contig 14264 bp, 7 predicted proteins | sample ETNvirenome_6_30_FD_184070 | JGI IMG/M metagenome (GOLD analysis project Ga0209645, IMG submission 184070) | Marine viral communities from the Pacific Ocean - ETNP_6_30 (SPAdes) (version 2) | ecosystem: Environmental > Aquatic > Marine > Oceanic | place: Pacific Ocean | collected 2013-06-19
TCTGAAGTTGGAGGAAGCTCTCTTAGAACATCAATAGGATTACCACCACCTAATAAAGGTATATCTTCCGGTTCTGGTGACGGAAGCTCTCTTAGAACACCAACAGGGTTACCACCACCTAATAAAGGTACATCTGGTATCTTGATTACTATGTCATCTTTTTCTACTTCATAATCACCTGGTTCAAAGAAAATAGTTCTCCTACCGTTTATGAATTTTATTAGACACTCTCCTGGGTTAAGTAGTATAGTTGCTTTAGATACAATCTTTTCGATAACTGCATCAGGCTCCGGAGTTATAGAAGTTGTTAAGATTATTTCTCTCAATTTATCAAAATAAGGAGTAACCTTAGGAACTTCGCTTCTAATCTCATCTTCTATTTTGTTTAATAAGTCTAAATCTTCAATACCTAAGTTTCTAATCTCAACATCATATGTATTAGTAACCTTTTCTGGGACTGTAAATTTGAATACTCTATCTATAGTATCTGTATAAACTCTCTGACCAACTGGCAGGGACCACACAGTATCTTTATTTACGGTATGGTAGTTTATATGAGATTTTATTTCAAAATAATCGATAGGACGATTATACATCTTGAATCCCTTTATCTTAATATCTCTAAGAAGGTATTTACCTTTTTGTAGTAATCTACTAGCTAGGGTTAGATTATAGGGTGTACTTAAAGCTCCAACGAAAATTCCTGAGCCTAGAGGATTATCTAGACTGTATTTACCCGGAGCGAAGTGAACTCTTTGAAACTTAATTCCATTAACATATAGCTCCATGAAACCAGTCTTAGTACTAACATTAACTGCAAAATGATTATAACCATTCTCTAGTTGAGTTATATCATAATCGATAACAGATTTTAATTTATCAAAAGCACCTGTCGAGGTAAATGAGGGTTTGGTTTTTAGTACTACTTTAAATCTATTTTTGTTTGCATTAAGTTTTTTAAGAAAGTTATAACTTGTTACAGACTTAGTTAAATTTAAGTTATTAAGATTTATAGAACCCAGGCTTTTAGTTTTAACTAAAGTGAAATCAAAATTTAGCTTATGAATTAGAGTACGATCAGATAATTTCTCTACTATTAGAATATATTTTTTATATTCTTTACCTTCGAAGTCGTATATTAAATCTATATATTTCTTGGAAGTCTTATCTAGGAAATTTAAAGTAGTGTAATCTACTAACTCTCTCGTGTTTTTCAATTTAGCAATTTTATTTTGATCATAAATTATATAAAGAAAATCTTCATCATCAATTATCAAATTTGTTGCTGTAGTATTATTTTGACCACCGGTTAATTCAATAGTATTTGTACTATTGTTTATAAAACTATTTTTGTATATTAAATTGGTTTCTATTGCTTGCTGTAAAGGATACTTTTGTTTGATAGTAAATTTATTACCTTGACTATCAACATCCATTTCATTACCTGTATTAATATTAGCATCTGCTTCAAAGAAAGATAATCCATCGTCTAAAGTAGAGTGAATCTTACCTCTTTTACCATACGTATTAGCGCTAACAGATTGTTGGAAAAATGTTTGATTATTTTTTGTATCGTAGAAAAATATTTTTTCCCTGGGTCCGTTGAGAGGATTAAAAGATAGATATATTCTATCTTCTGTTAGTTCTATGTCATCTATAACTAAATTCGAAACCCCGGATAAATCAGTAACCTTACTTACCAAATTCGGATTACTATTATAAATGTATATAACATTATTTTCCCCTAGTAAGTAAAACTCGCTAAAATTATCTTTGCGAGCAACTGCCTTGATATTTACTGGGTTGTTACCTTCTAATAATTCAATTTCATCATATACTTCAAAATCGTTATTAATTAATAATAATTTATTATCGTGAGGTAAGTATATATTAGGGGTAACTAAATCAGTATTAAATATACCAAAACCTTCTTCAAAGTAATTACCGAGCAACTGATAACCCAAAGGTTTGGAATAATCTTGCGCGCTGAGCCAAAACGAGAAACTAAAGTCTCCTTTTTTGTCAGTTATAAACCTAGCGAACTTGTCACCGTCAAAGCTAATCTCTGTATCTCTTTTTGCGGTTGTTATATCTGCTGGCGCGCCCTTAGATGTTAATATTTCAATATCATTTGATAATGAATATTTTTCCAATGAAATCAAATGCTGCTCATAATCTCTTTCACCTATATGATAAAAAGCATAATCATTATTAGGTTCAAATGTTAATTTAGATTTAAGATCAAAAATATAACTAGCGCTTGCTCCTACGGATGTTACTGTATCAAAAAATGATGTACCTCTTAGAGCTGTATTAAAATTCAAATAATCAGGATTATAGAATCTATCAACCCAAATTTTTTCATCTTCTTCATTACCTGATAACCAAGAACATAAGTATGTAGCGTTGACAGTTTCATCAGTAAAATAATTATTTTTTATTTCCTCTCTTCTTTTAAAGATCTTATCTGCCATTAACGGATTGTTACTAGCTATTGCTCCTAATGTTTCGAGCTTGGAGTCGTTAACATTCACTCTTGTATATGGCGCTAAACTTGACGGGGTAGTAAAGTATGTTAATTTAGAAGGCTCAAATTTTACATCTTTAGTACCTATATTATAACTTAGATATAATTTATCATAACCAGTTTCTTGATTGTTACCTGAATATATTTTCTCATAAACTCTGTTTAAGTTACTAGGTTGAGAATTGTAATGATTTACCGGTACAAAAAATTCTTCTAAAGTTGCTTGGTTTTTTAAAGGTAGTAAATCTACAGATAAACTCTCATTGGTTTGAGATAAACTATAATTGTTACCAAATAATAAAAAGTTATTACTTACTTGATCAACAGTGGTAGATAAATTTAAATTTACATCGTCTTTGTTATAACTTGACAAATATAAACTAAAAGTATTATTTAAATTTTTCTTGTTATTGGTTATAGCGTTTCTGTTTATTTCGAAAATAGAACTTGTATTAGTAGGATCAGCAGATGCTTCAGTAGCAGAAACAGTATTGCTATTAAAAATTAATTGTCGTATTTTTGAATTATCATCTAGATCATACGATGGTATGAGTTTTATTTTACTATCATGTATAGTATACTTAAATAAATGAGCTTCGTTAGGTGGTACCGACGCTGATAAAAATAAAGTCTCTGCTGAGGCAAAAGCAAAATAAGTATCATCATCTATTTCTTTAGTTATATAAAGATATTGGTTAGTACTTAAATTAAAAGTGAAGAAATACTTTTCTTGAAAAGTATCGAAGTTTGTGTCATAAGTAATAGAACTAGTAGCGTTTTCGGCTTTTGCGTAATTGTCTCCGTTTTTTATATATGTAGTAAACTTACTATCAGCAAAAAATGAATAAGGTACGTCTAACTCAACTACTGAACTCAATGATTTTAAGTCCGACAAAAAGTATGAAGTATTATAATTACTTTTTCTATCTCTCAACCCTTCGTTAATATTATATGAATTAAGAGATAATCCAAAATTGTAGTTCTCTCTAAAACCTTTGAACAATAGTTTATTATCAGCTTGGTGTGTAAGCTTTATAGGTTTAACGATATTATTATCAAAGGTATGTATCTTCATTACGATATGGTACCTGAAACATTAGCACGAACAATAGATTTAGTACCCGAATCTCTTATTATTGTAATTTTGTCACCCGCGACTAAATTTACTGACTCTACAAAGCTTATAGTACCTGAACCACCTGAATTCCTGCTAGCATCTGCTGTCTGCTGAAAAATTAATTGACTGTTTTTGTAAATTTTTAATCCTACAGTACTTAGATAATTACCACCCCCAGCCGCTCTTCTTGATCCAGTTAACGTAAAACTACCTATTAGTAGTAAAGTATAGCTACCTATAGCAGTATAACTAAAATTGGTGGTAGGGGTACCTTTAACTATATGAGTATCTTCAGTTAATTCCGATCCTTTAAACTCTAAAGTAGACAAATGCAACCTTTTTGGAGTGTATATGTCTACAGGATTTTTAACAGAAACTCTAAACCCAGCTTTTGAAGTAGTGTACGTTGCTAATGTGACTTCTGAAGTACTATTTATTTGAGACACAAACTTAGATAAATCACTAGCGAGGTTATTAATTGCAGCTTCTACCGAATCAACTCTCGCGTCTACTCCACTTAAATCTGTTAATATTGTTTTATGATTACTTACATCTGCAGATAAACCTGATATATCTGTTGTTTGGAGATAGTCTCCACCTGAGATTTTATCAAAGAATGTAATATTATCAGTACCTATGATAAAGTCTTTAAAGTCAATAAGCTTTGTGCCATCGGTTGTTTCAAGTAATACAAAGTCACCAATTTTTATTTCTTTAGCTATATCTAAGTCTTGTATATTAATAATTTCGTCTTCCAAAGCCATATAATTATTTATCCTTACTAATAGTTTATGTATGCTGTTAAAGTGCTACAAGAACTACAAATTAAAGTGTCACACGCATCAATATCAAACAAATCAATAAAAAAGTAGCTACCAGATAATGATACTGTAGTATCATCAAAATAATGGTACAATCTTATATTATCAATATCATACTCCATACCATAAGATGTTTCTGCAGATAGTACTTTAGTACCTAAAGGGTCTATAATAGGTATGCTTATACTTTTTACCTGCTCGAGACTATTAGGATGCCATACTAAAAAACCTGAAGTGTGAAAAAATGTAGTATTGGGTATTGCAGGTGCATATACAGCTGAACCTCCTTGATACTCAGTGACTGCAGTCACTGAAGGTACTCGAGTTCTAAATTTTATTTTCACTAACTCGCTGTTGTTACCTGACCTTATAGCTAGGGCTTTAGCTGGTCTATCTGAATTGTAAAAAATAGTACTATAATTAAATGATATTTCAGCAGAAATAGATTCAAAAACATTACTAATCGTCTCGGGGTTGAAACCAACATTTAAAACTTCATTACTGATAGTATCTAATTCTATATTATTTAAACCTGTTATCCCGAAATCATCTGTATTAAAGGTTAACAGTAAATTATTATTTAAACTATCATTAGTGACTAAATCGGTTTTTATTAAATTTATATCTGTATAAGTGTCTAAGGTAGCAGAAGTAATTGAAACAGTTACAGTATGTATATCTTCAATACCGTCATCCCTTAGCATAGTGAAAGTTATAGGTTTATCTACAGCCGATAAAGGCTCACTTTCAATTATTTTTTCAAAACTATTTGAACTTATAGATGATACATCTGAAGTTGTCAGACTTCTATATATAACATCTGAAGTAACATCCGGGTAATTCACATAAACTTTATTTATACCAGAATATTGTTGATCTAAACCACTCAAGGCAAACGTAAAAATGTTCGTACCAGATACGTTTACAGTTTCAGACGTTGTCGATGAACTAGTCTGGGCTTGAGTGTTATTTATTGTATGGGTATATGATCTCATTTTACATTAGCATTCACAACAACTGTAAGATGTTGTAGTATTACAAATATCACATGTACATGTATTTTCTGTTTCTGATGTTCCTCCTACATTTACACTTCCAGTAGTCTCCAAGCCATATTGAGATTCAATAAAACTTTCATTATTATTACTTGTTATTATTTTAGGCTGGAATGGTGTTTGAGTATTAGTGCCAGATACTTTAAATTTTTTCAATTCAAAATTAGAAGATTTTTCTGAAGTGTTAAATGATAGGCCTGCCTTTAAAAATTTAGGTATACTTTGAAAATAATTAGCTAAATTAACTTCATGTAATAATGAATATGTATTTGAATTTTCCTTACCAAATATTTTTAATTTTGTTCCTCTATTAGATATTTCAATTCTTATATCTTTATCTGGTGCATCCGCTCTTGTAGCTACATCATCGTGCATTTTAAACGTAGCTGGGTTGAGAGCCGCTGTTTTATCTAGTAGTTTGTAATCATTCTCAAAACCACCTCTTATTGCTATCGAGCTCGCAACTTGAGTTAACGTCGAACCATCGTAACTCGGTGGTAACCCGTAACTACCAGCTCCAAAAGATCCTTCTATATCGAAACAAATTCCAATAAATCCTTTAGCTTTAATTCCTGCTAATCTATACGACAAACTACTAGGCTCGAGTTTAGTAGCAGAAGCTGGCGCGTATCCCATTGATGGACCATAGCCGTTCAAGTTTAATTCTCTAATATCCGGATCTTCTAAAACTTCAAATGAACTTAGACCCTGTATTTCTACACTCGTGGTACCAATACCAACATCTACTGTCTCCGAAGTAGGTTCGTATAAGAATATACAAAAACCAGATCCAGGCCCAGGGGAAGTACCGGTATTTACTTTTCTATAATATGGAGCTGAGTCATTATAAATATCATGGTTGAGTAAATTCTGATTAGTTAAGCTGTAACTTTTGCAGGTGAGATCTATCCTTATAATTTCTTCTGTATTCAACGCCGGGGCAGATCTCTTTTGAGTAATGAAACCACCAGCCCATGTCAATGGTAAAGTAGCGTTACCAGTTACTTCTGTTACAGTAGTTGCATATGGACTTGCAGCAAATTTTAAATAATTTTCAAAATGAAAAGGTTTGAATTGATAATTAGGTGGTACCTCATCTTGTTGGATGCCAAAATAAATACCAAAGCTACTATCAAAGCCAGTTGTATCATTACCTTTGATTACATAGTCCGGATGCAAATATCCATCCTCAAATGTATACTTATATGTATAATTTTTCTCTTCTGGTACTATTGCATGAGCACCAAGAAGCTCCATTTGATTGTCTAGGTATTTAAAATTGTATGTAAAAATGGATACGTTGCTATCATTGTATTTACCCAGAAAAGATATATTGTAGAGATCTGTTTTATTATTAAAAGTGATTATAGGCTTTGTTATTTCACCTATTTCTATATCCGCGCTAGTCTGAGCAACTGTGGAGTAGAAAAACTTTTCTGTACTTAAAGCTGAAAGAGTAAGACTCATGTCAGCAGATATAGATGAAACCGCTGATGATGGTGGGTATAAGAAGTCTTTTTTATTAGTCTTTCTATCAATTTTATGTATTAAAGGAAATATAGAGATTAAATCTCCCTTACATGGTTTAAGTCCATCCGCAGATACAGATGTAACAGTACAAACTAATAAATCATTTGTACTTTCTATAAACCAATAATCTGATTGTTTACTTTCAAACATCTTTAAATTTATTTATTAATAATTGATATTGATGGTGCTGCTATAGTGAATCCAGTTTCATCATAGTTATATTTTTCTGTAAAAGTGGAACTTGATAATTGAATAAATATAGTATTACCTATAATATCCATATTTAAAATTTCATCTGCAGAAATCCCGCTCTGCGCTGTTGTAGGTAATTTCGCGAATACTCCGCTCATTCTTTCGTACAAAGTGTAAACCTTTTGAGAAGTAATATCTCGTATGTAAACTTTACCTGGAGTAGTATAATTTTCGTTATATAGAGGTACAGCCGATGTAGATGGTTCGTCTGTAGCATTGCTAATATAAACTGTATTATACGGTGATACTGCGGTATTATTATAATATGGTATATTAAATTTAGAAAACTCGTTACCTATAAATTCATTTGATCTACAAGGGTGGTTAGCAAACGGACCACCATCGACTAAGTCATCTCCTGATATAACATCGCATGAGGAAGTACTCAAAGGAGCGAAAAAGGATGAAATGCTTGCTGCTGTAGAATCAAACGTAGCTTCACATCCAGAGTTATCATTGAAAAGGACTGTATCATATATAGATGTAAGGCTAGTAAACGTAGTTGGATCAGCTGCGGATATAGCGCTTAACAAACCATCAAAGTATAATGCATCGTAACTTTCACATGTTTCACTACTACTACTACCGGAACTAGATGACGAGCTTTGGCTTGATGCTTTTCTTTTAGGTCTGGTATCTTTTAAAAGAATAAATTCATTACCATAAACATCGCTTCTCACCTGAGTATTGGTTGAGTTAAGAATTAATAAATCATTAAATCTTTCTGTCTCAGGATATAAATTTAAGCTATATCTTTCATATACGTCTTTGTTCTTCCATACAATTTGGCCATCTCCTTCCCAAAAACTTATTTCATCAGTTACCTTATTTATACCGTTAGGGGTATACTGTAAACTGTTTTCTTTAGATTGATAACCGGTGCCTTTGAGAGCTGAGTTATCATTAACATTAATGCTTACATTTTCATTATTTTTTATCCAACTATTATCCGCGTTATAGTTTATAGGTACAGATCTTTTTACACTAGAAATTCCTAAGCCTATCCCTGATTGAATTCTTGATGGGTCTGGAACAACAAACTCTCCGCTTAAAGCTGATAAATTAACATTATAGGTTAAGTTTTTTGACAACGCTATAGCTAGACCTGCATTATTATAACTAAGTTGAAACGGTAAAAGATCTTCTCTTATTTTTGTACCGTAATCCTTTGCTACGACTGGATTGTAGTACCTATACAAATTTGAAAAGGGTTTATCTGCTTCAAAAATTTTATTTAAGGTATAGTTTTCATTCGTTCCTGATAATAGAAATAAGTCAGTACTTAAGTATTTTTCTTTCAAACCTGAAAAAAGGTTTATGTTTAAATTTTCTAACTTTTTATTTTCTCCAGCAAAATACCTTTCCGGTAGTTTCTCCCAATCAGTATAGGTTTTATTAATTACTAATTTAACCTTTTTAGATGTTTGTAGATATTTTTTATTTTTTGAGTTGATTTGTAACGCTTGTATTGTATTTTTAGATAATTCCTTAACACTCTTTTTTAAATCAACTTTATTATCATAATAAGGGGCTAAATCAGAATCTATTAAATTAGGAGATTTAGTTGCATATCTATTGAAGAATATTTTTAATCTGCTACTTAACTTAGATTTATTTATTTTTACTTTTTTAGTACCTATATTAGCGTAAAAATCTGGTTGTAAAACGAGTCTTAATAAATGAGCTTTGAGATATTTTTCTATACCAAGCTTTGAGCTTTTTAAATTATTTTTAGGTACATTAAATCTAAGCTCTTCTCTGTAATCTTTTAATCTATTAAACTCTCTAGTTATACTTTCACTAAAATAATGTACAGCTAAGTCAACTTCATACGGGTCATCATAATCCAATTGATTAATAAAATTTTGTATATCAGTCGATAAATTATCTAGATTTATGTTTTTTAGAAAGTCTTTGTAAATTTCAAACGTATAATTATTATCAGTTACTTCTTTTTCTGTTTTAAATTTCTTCCAGTCAACTAGATAAGAGTTATATTCTTCAATTATTTCATTAGGATTATTTAAATCTCTATAATAATCCTTGTACTGTTTAAAAGTATATGGTTTTATTGTATCTAAGTTTATCATTTAGTTAAACCCTCTCTTAATCTTTTATCAACTGATAAATAAAAATTTTGTTGATTTGCTGACAGACTTGCAACATCTCTAATTTCGTTCAATGCGTTAGTGTCATCTATAACATTATTTTCCTTTGTGTTAGTGTAATTTGTAACATATGGGAAAAAATCATATATCGTATCCAAATTGGAACCATTAGCTGTCGAATCCAATGGCCACCCCCATGTGGAATTAGCGCATATATTATAATTACTCAAAGGATATTGACTTGTAGTAGCACCAGCCTCTATAGTTGATGTAGGTACGTTCATAGGCTCTATCAAAATATATTTGTTACCAAATTTTTGTCTTGCTACGAAATTAGTACCAGCAGTTACAGTATATGAAGTAGTTGTGATAGGATTATCAAAATCAATGTTTACTCCTAAAGTAGAATTACTCGAAAATTGAGTATCGAAATTTTCTCCAAACTTCTCAAAATCTCCAAATAATTTTTTATATTGTATAGTATATGTATCAAATAATCTTTTTACTTTCGGTGGAGCGGTGATAATAGTAAAGTTAGGATCATCATCAAAAATTTTATAGAATTTTTTCAGTACATCTAAATTACATAAATCTATGTCATTTATATTGTTATTAAAGTTTTGTATCTTCTCGTAGATCTGTTTACCGTATGTATTAGGATCACTTGTAACATTACCGGTTATGTTACCTATTAACTGTCTAAATAAAGTCCCGTAGTCATGCATGAACTCTTGAAACCTATAACTAGCTATGGTTTCAGACATATCAAAGTCTTCTCCTAATTTATATTCAACTGGACCTTGAATGCTCTCTACTCTAAAAGCATACTCCCCTGTAAGAGGACTAGATGTTAAACCGTTAACTAAAGTCGGCCTTGCACTAACTCTTACTACTGTAGTAGTTTGACCTGACAAAACCGGAGTAATATTTATGTACCCAAAAGAGCTCAAATAAGTACTACTCAAAGAAGTATTGTACGGGTATTTATTAGTACTTACACTACTTATATTTGATGTTAAGTTGTAACCAGATCTGTTTGCTGGATCTCCGGTCAGACCTATCATTTCTGCTTTAAATGTATTAGAATCGTTATCATCAAACCCCGAAGCGCTTAAATAAAATTCAGGGTAATATTTAAAAATATTATTATTATCATCTCCAGCTGCAAAGAATATTTGAAAAGGTTTTTCTAAACGTTTTAAGCCCGGTAAAGGCATATCTCTATGACCGGTACTAGTAAGTATTAATTTTGTTGGCTCTACCTTATTGCATCTTATGTTTAACAAACCAACGTTACTTTCCATGAAATTTAACTTTGATAAGTTTATATCTGTCTCAATTTGATTGACATAGAAGTCAGGTAATTTATGATTTGAAGTATCCAGCGCTGCAAGTAAATTAACTTCTCCAGGACTGTCATCAAAATAATAAACATCCGCTTTACCTTGAGCCCATAATAACTTTGCACCAGATGCTTCTGCGGAAGTCAAAACTGGTGTATTATTTGAGTCTAGTACATAATATTGTGGCTCTAATAACGCTATAGTTTTATTATCTCTTACAATTTTCGAACCTACCCTATTATAAAATGACCAATAGGGTAGTAAATGTGAGTATTTGTAGTTAACATCATATGGTTTACTGTTACTACCACTAGAGGTAAAGTAAACTGTATTGCCAGTTGGTTTATAATCTTGCCAGGTAGTTTGAATTGCAACCTCTACTTTATTCGTAGAATTACCAGAGTTAATATCAAATACTCCTGCTTTAATTTGCTTTGAAGAAATTCCATTAGCTAAGGTAACTCTAGTTTTTTTATAATTAAAAACACTTACCGTTTCAGTTAGGGTATTCAAATATGTTTCCCCACTTGAGTCATACATATGTAAATTAACTGTATACTGACCAGGGTGATCATATATATGTGTACTTTGGTAGGGTGTATCTGCACTTAAAGTATAACCATCTCCAAAGTCCCAAACTACCTTAACCTGGCTTAAGTCTGAGGGAAAATATGTAGCAAACGAACCAGTTGTTTCAACAGTAAAAGTAAATTCAGAAATTCTAGTATAACCCGACATATTAGGAGTTACTGTTATTGGAGCAGATAGTTTCCTTATACTTTCAGAAGATATGTAATTATTAATTGCCATTAATATTCAACAGATTTAGATTTAGTAATGGGTGTTACTGAAATTTTATTTTTTATTTGTTCTATATCCTCTATATAAGGTATTTGAAAATATTTAAGTTTTAAGTTAGAATCTATTAATTTAACATCTCTGCCATTATATATTGGATTATATAAGCTGAGACTCAAACTATCTTTACGTACATTATTTCTAACTGTATAAAATCCGTCTACCCCGGGTATACTTAAAATATCAGAATTTAACTTTTGCATATCTATTATTTGTCCTAGAGTAGAATTAGAAAAATAATCTTGTAATATTTTTACTACTTTGTTTTTTATTGTGTCATCATTAGAAATGGTATTATTATTTCTTAGTATAACCAAACTAGAGTTATCTTTATATTCAACCTTATTCGGCTCGTTAGCATTCTTTACCGCTATATCAACTGCAAGATATACAGGATCAAGAAAACAAACTTCTCCGTTTAGTAGTTTATATTTTCTTAATTCAAATAAAATCTCATTCTTTAAGGCTGAGGTTAAGTAATTAGATCTCTTTACTATAGAATTACTCTTCTTAAACTTAGGTACTATGGTTAAATATAAATTATTAACATTAAAGCTGTCAGCGTATTGAAACTGATTATATAACGCGTTTGTATAATCATGATAACTATTCAGCCCTAGATCTTCAAATAAGTATTGTTGAAAAATATCTACATAGTCTGAATTATTGGAAGCCACTACATCGTAAACAAAATTACTATAATTTCTTACAACAAAGTTTTTATAATCATCCTTAGTTATAAGTTTATATTCAGAACTGAAAAACTTAGGAGCGTTGGATCTTATTTCTTCAACGGATTCTTCCTCACTATAATCGGTACTTGCTTCTTCATTAGTAACATTTATATTAACACTATCTTCTATTGTCACATAAGATAACGTAGTATCTTTTGTATCCGCAAATATCTGATTATAGTTAGTTGTATTATATATATTGATTGTAGAGCCTGAAAAATTGTTTTTAGTAATCTGACCTTCAGAACCGGAAGAGGAAATATAGTATATAGCGATTTGTTCGTTTTGTACCAATCTACGACCGTTTACATTATTACCGAACTTAATTTCATAATTTTTATTCTGATTAAATCTACATTCAAATGCTCTATCATTAGAATTTTTTAAGTAAAGAGAAGGTACTCTTTCGTACTCAAACCATTTGTTAGTAATTCTTTCTTTTACATAAACTTTAATACTAAAATGATCTACTATTGCTTCTGCACCGGGAAGTAAATTAACAGTTTCGAAATTCTCTCCTACTGAAGGTATTAAAGGATATTCTTTATACTTACCTTCAAAAAATAAAGTATTATCTATCGGAGTTAATGTTTCTATCGCTCCTGAATTTACTTTTCTAAAAGTTATATCTTTAGTGGTTGAGTATGTAATACCATTCGAAGTAACAAATGAGAATTTAGGTAGAGTAAAATAACCTGTAGACAAACTTTCTGTACTCTTAAGAATCATAGGAACAATACTAGACTGTCTACCAATAGGTTTATAATCTATTAGTTTTACAATTCTATTCATATTCTCATATAATTGAGAATCTGAGAACATACTTTCTGAACTAGTTTGATTTAAGTAAAAAAGTAGAGTATGAAAAGAGTAAGCAATTACATCTATTATAGCATTAAGATTACTACCCTCGTAGTTTTGATCTGTAAATGTTGTAGCGCTATTGTTATTAAGCCTATCAATTATAAGATCTCGCATGCTCTGCGCATCAAAAGCAGCGTAACTATTTTTTGGTAAATCAAATTGTGTTATTTCTTCTGGCATAATTAATTGTATGTAAATCCGTTAGATGTTAATGTACCGTTCAATTCGGTTGTTGAATTATTTAATTCAGGAATGGTAATACTGATAGTTATAATATATTCGTTATAATTCTCTCTCGCAATTATATCTACAGAATTTAGTATTACTCTAGGCTCATACAAAGGAACCTGTTCTAAAATATCATTACCTATTTCTTGAGCAGTCTCTTCTGATATAGGTTCAAATAAATATTGTCTTAGATCTAAACCAAACGCAGGGTTAAGTATTTTTTCTCCTTGCTTGGTATTGAATATGTTTGAAATTGAATTAACTATAGCTCTTAAATCATAATCGATTTTAACATCTTTATTTGACCTACCTGTATCGTTTAAATAATCTGTAGATAATTTATTTTGTAACTTAAAATCAAGATGTAGATCAGCGTACACATAGGATGTATCTCCCACTTTCGAAGACTGATCAGATAAAAAATCTAAATTTATAGCCATATTAATTATTTAATAATAAAACAAAAAGCATAAATAATTAAAATGGGAAAATTTAACGAAATATACGAAGAGGTATACCAACGCTTTGAAAAAACAAGCGCAATTCCCGGAGATTATGTTAAAATCCGTTCTAATGTAAAGAGCTCCGACTGGTATAAAAACCTAGACGAGGCTAGGCAGGGCTATGTAGATAATATTATCGCTTTACAAGAAGCAGGTAAATTTATATTATTTAGTGCTATCAAATCTACTCAGTATGAAACTAATGCTTTAGGAGCTAAGGAATTTATTGCAGATATTACTGTAGAAGAATCCCCTGGTTTTTACAGTAACGCCTTGTCGATCCCTATTGAATTAGTAGAATTTGATGAAAAGGGTGATGTACAT
>Ga0209645_1001018_pt1 | contig 14239 bp, 22 predicted proteins | sample ETNvirenome_6_30_FD_184070 | JGI IMG/M metagenome (GOLD analysis project Ga0209645, IMG submission 184070) | Marine viral communities from the Pacific Ocean - ETNP_6_30 (SPAdes) (version 2) | ecosystem: Environmental > Aquatic > Marine > Oceanic | place: Pacific Ocean | collected 2013-06-19
CTTGTAGCACAACTGGCAGTCGATACACTTCTGCCCCGTGCAGTTTGCATCACCACGATACTTCTTGGTGACGTTGTTGAACACACGATGAAAACCACGGGGTGGCTTACGCATCACGCGATCAATCTTTGGATTACTGTAAACAAGAATCATATTCTCAGGTACATGATGCCTGTTCGGACGGACTATGTCAACTCTCTTAGTCCACAGTGCAAACGTACAGTGACTGTTACTCTCCGCTATGTCACACAGATTGAGGAAGTGGGTGTCATTGATAAGTTCCCCGTGACCATGAAACCGCACGAATGCAGCGTTGATCTTGGGAATGTCAACACCCCTATCACTACTCAACACGTCACTATTACGCTGGAATGATGGTTGACAATTCTTACGATAGGTACTCAGCATCCGCTGGCTGTAACACATCGTGCAGATATTATCCTTTCCACCACTCTCATACTGCTTGATGCAGTACGCATTGGTAGCTGTGTTGGTATTGATAGCAGGGATACCCGCTAACTTACCACTCATCTTGGATACACTAACCATCACCTCTTCTCCACATATCTACGCATAAACTCGTGTCCATCTTCGATACTATCGAAATAATACTGATGACTAAATGATCCATCAAAGTAAAGAATTACCTTGAATGGTTTTCTTCTTGTACGTATAGCGCACTCCTTCATCGCGTCTACTTTCTCTAGTCTCGCATCCAAACGTCCACACTCACTACGCATCCACGTTGGTTGCATCTTTGAATACAACGACTCCTCTACTTTTTCCATCACTTCACCTCCTATTGCGTTATACTCTCAATCCAGACATGAGTATCCCCAACTTCTCTGCAAAAGTCAGCAAACTTTTTAGCGGATCGCAGACTTCTAAACGATTCCCACCAGTGCTCACCTTTGCGATTCCTTGAGTGTACTCTGAATACGTTTTCCATCACCACTCCTCCCTATCTTGGTCATACATAGCAAGATAATAATCCTTGTCACGCAACATCTCCACCCACACACGCCTCCACTCAGGGTATCGTTCGCGTATCTCTGATGCTTCCTTCCACGCATCATCTTCGTTCGACCACTCGTTATCACTAGCACGAGTCTCATCGTTGCACTCATCACGAGCCATTACTATCCAGCCCATAACATCACACCTCCCCACTCAAGGACATATAAGATCCATCGCTATCCTTCACCTCATAGTGAGCGCACTTAAAACTTAGGGTTTTGTACGCACCAAGTAAAGGATAAACATCTTCTTGAACCATTACGGCATCAGGGTGACCCTGCTCCTTCGCTTGTTCCAAGGAGTCAAAGTATAAAATCACGGTTAGTTCTATCATCACACCTCCTTAGTAGTTACGACCAAAGTCAACCTCAACGTACACATCACCACGACTCTCGTGTATCAGTACATAAGACAAGAACACACAACCACAGCAGTCATGCGAGTGCCAGCACTCTCGTCTGTACTCATCACGCACGAGGCCATCTAACTTCTTCCGTTCATTACGTTCAAGCTCGCGCTGACTTGATAACGTGAAGCGAACAATAAAACCACCCGCATCATCATAGTTATCAGGCTCACGCTCATAAAACTTGAACCACATTGCACCAAGCTCGGGCATCTCATCCTTAATCAGTGCCTCAAACTCGGCTTGATCTTCGCTGTGCATCAACACCTCTCTTTTGACCGGGGTCAACTTGTTGAGAATGATTATCATCTAGCCATATAACACTGGGGTATAACTTCCCCCAGCATAGTAACATTATCGCATAAAGCGTAGGGCTTGTCTAGGCGCGTTGTGGGGGCGTTTAGGTAGGGGTAAGGGTAGGGTATAGGGTAGGAATAGAACGTCGCTGAGAGAGCTTCTGAGAGCTTCTGACGGGCATAAAAAAACCCCACCATTGCTGGCAGGGTTTTGTAGTGGGGGATAGTTCAGTCTTCTACTATGTCAAAGTACCAGACCAAGAGAATCCCAGCTATAACGATGGTCCATGCAGTGTCGGGATCAATCATCTGCGAGTAACAGATCTGTGACGCATTCGATAACATCTTGCTTAGTAAATTTGCCAGTGCTCTTTGCCTCTGACCACATGGGGGCTAGATGCGGCGTGATTATCTCTGCAAGTGTCTTCTCACCGTCTGGCTCTGTCTTTTCCGATTTCGCTGGGGCGGCATCTTCAGGCTTCGGTTCGGCATCCTTTTTGGTGTTGGGGTCTGCAAGTGCATCGTATAGCGGCCTGATGCCCGTTGTGTCGGATAGCTTCGATCTGACTAATGCCTCCCCCTGTTCTGGTGTCTCAATGCCGTGAGCCTTGCAGATTTTCGCAGTGCTGTTGGTCATGAGGTAGGCTATCCGCTTTACCTTCGACGTCATGCTAGATGCGGCTTTATATCCTGCCTCTGTAAGTACTTCTTCATAGGTAGCTAGATAGGCATCGCAGTCTTTCTTGGTGTGGCATACCTTTGCGATGCTGTTTACCAGTTTGAGAGCGGTACTGCCTTCAAGCTTGGCTACTTTCTGTTCAGTGCCTAGAAAGTCATTAGCGGCAGTGCGAGCGGCTGATGTAACAGCCTTGCTGATTTTGGTTTTAGTAGTCATATCAATTCACCTTTAAAGTCAGTGCGGAATAGCACCATCCCGCGAGGATCTCATATATTGCCAGTACCGTCAACCGTTTGACCGGGGTCAACTTGTTGAGAATCATTCTCATTAGGTGATTATCGATCTCTGAATGGTATGGCATGGGGTAACGCTATCGGCTCGTGACGGGCTTCTGAGAGCTTCTGAGAGCATGTGCAGTTTGGGTTATGGGGTGCCTCACAACCATGCACACTCGGCATATCTGTGCAGTCTGCATTACCTGTATAGACGTACAGTACTGTATATCTGTACAGTTTTTGGGGCGGGGGAGGGGATTTTGCAGTGCTACGACGCGGTGGTGCTACCCAGACACAAAAAAAGGTCAAATTAGGCCATAGTAGTTCTAGTATTTTATTTTTATTTATCAAATATTTGCATAATGCAATTGCATATTGCTAATCTGCACTGTAAATGCACAGGAATCTGCACTGTAACTGGGTATTTGCACTGTAAATTTTCCCTCTTTTACAAATATCTCTTGACTTTTGTAGAAAAATGTGGTATAATAATACATATATATAGAACAGTACAGTTCCTAAACACAACAATTAGGAACAAATATAAAAAAAGAACCAGAAACCCTACTAGGTTAAGTCTATATAGTATGGATAACGACAAACGTTCAGGTAATCCTGTTGGTCGCCCTAAAAAATCTTCTGTTTCCTCCAAGAAAAAAGGGGGCAGAGGGGCTGTAGGTAGACCAAAGGGTGACGCAGCCATTATAAACGAGTACAAAGCTAGAATGCTTAACTCTCCTCGTTCTCGTGCAGTAATGGATGCTATATTTGATGCAGCATTAGACCCAGAACACAAGAATCAAGCAGCAGCATGGAAGCTAGTCATGGATCGTATTCTTCCTGTTGCTGCATTTGAAAAGGATGTGACGAAAGATGGTGGAAGAAGTGCAATCCAGATTAATATCACTGGGGTTGGAACTACAACAATTACTGATGGCAGTGAAGAGAGCCAGCCTATCGAAGGCGAACTCGCTGATTGACGAAGCAGAAGAACAATCTGCTCTTTTCTTTGAGTACTTAAGAGATAAAACTAATTGAGATATTTTACCGTATCTGAATTTGACTGTCAACACACAGGTGAGAACCACATGGAGCCTGAGTTCATGGAAATGGTAGATGAACTTAGGGATCGTTGTGGTTTTCCTTTTGTTATCACTAGTGGCTACAGGTCACCCCAGCACCCAATAGAAGCAAAAAAGGATGTACCCGGAACTCACGCGCAAGGCATAGCGGCAGACATAAAAATAACTAACTCTGCTCAACGGTACACGATAATAAGAGAGGCTTTAGCTATGGGTTTCGCTGGGATTGGCGTTGCTAGTGACTTTATTCACGTAGATACACGGGGTTCTGCTCCGGTAATTTGGACTTACTCGTAACAGGAGAAACAACTAAATGAAATACCTATTAGCCTCTCTTTTATTTTTTTCATCCACAATGTTTGGTCAGACAATTATAGATTATCCTGACGGTTCAACTTACACTCTTGAAGATAACGAAAGTGTTTTTGTTTCTAATCAAGCAGTGTATACCAAAACCACTTACAAAACAGGAGGTGTGCATTTTCGTCCTTTAGAAGCTAACACAGACCGTGACTTTGTTCCTTCAGCTACAACTGGTATGGAACCCGGTTCTGCTGAGTGGTGTGAAGTATATGTTCCTTACACTCAAGGTTACAGTTTTAATGACCAAATTTGGGAACGAGCTTGTAAGGACAAGGATTGACGGTATTTTCGTTAGCTTGTCTAATGTTATTGCCTATAGTAACTGGAGCGTTAACTTTTTACTTGAGTTATAAACTTTGTGACTGACTTAAACGTACAGCTACTACCGTGGCAACAAGAAGTCTACTCTGATCCTACTAGGTTCAAAGTAGTAGCAGCAGGGCGTCGGACAGGGAAGTCTCGCCTAGCTGCTTGGATGTTGATTATCAACGCCCTACAGTCCGATAGAGGACACGTTTTTTACGTTGCGCCCACACAAGGACAAGCCCGTGATATCATGTGGCAAACCCTTATGGAGCTAGGACACCCTGTGATTGCAGGATCACATATTAACAATCTGCAGATCAGGCTGGTCAACGGGGCCACGATTAGTCTTAAAGGAGCCGACAGGCCAGAGACAATGCGTGGTGTGTCCTTGAAGTTTCTCGTGATGGACGAGTACGCAGATATGAAACCTGATGTATGGGAGCAAATCCTCCGTCCAGCACTAGCTGACCAAAAAGGATCAGCGTTGTTCATAGGTACGCCTATGGGCAGAAACCACTTTTACGAGTTGTACAAGTACGCAGAGTTAGGTGACGATGAGACTTACAGGGGCTGGCATTTCACCAGCTACGACAACCCAATATTGGACCCCTCTGAAATCGACATGGCGAAAAAATCAATGTCGAGTTATGCCTTCAGACAAGAGTTCATGGCCTCATTTGAAGCCAGAGGCTCAGAAATGTTTAAGGAAGATTGGGTCAACTTTGGAGAAGAGCCAGAAGAAGGAGACTACTACATCGCTGTTGACTTGGCTGGCTTTGAGGACGTAAACAAAAAACGAACCAAGAATACAAAACTAGATGAAACCGCAATTGCTGTCGTTAAAGTTGGTACTGATGGTTGGTACGTTGATAACATTATACATGGGCGGTGGGAGCTTAACGAGACTGCCGCCAAGATATTTCAAGCCGTTAGAGACTACAGACCCATTAGCGTTGGTATTGAACGAGGAATCGCAAAGCAAGCCGTAATGAGTCCTCTTACAGACTTAATGAAACGGCATGGGCAATTTTTTAGAGTAGAAGAACTAACCCACGGTAACAAGAAAAAAACCGATAGGGTAATGTGGGCGCTACAAGGGCGTTTTGAAAACGGATACGTAACTTTAAAAAAAGGAGAATGGAACAGTAGATTCTTGGATCAACTTTTTCAGTTTCCTGATTCATTAACTCACGATGATTTAATTGACGCACTGGCGTACATAGATCAGTTAGCTAAAGTAGCGTATAGTTATGACTTTGAGATTGATGACCACGAAATACTAGATGTAGTAGCAGGATATTAATATGAGTTTGTTTTGGAAAGAGTTTACAAAAAATATAAACTCATCTAAAGTTTTTAGACCGTTCAATACCTACGGAATATACGCAATCAGTGCTGTAGTGTTTTTTACACTAGGGTACTCTATTGCTGTACTTTAAGGAAAACAAAATGGCAGACGAAATCTATAGTCCAGACCCTCTTATGATTCAAGAGTCTCTGGAAGAGTGGGTAATGACAAAGTGTGAAAACTGGCGTGATTACTACGAATCAAATTATGAAGATAGGTTTGACGAGTACTATCGTTTGTGGCGTGGTCAATGGGACCCTTCAGATTCACAACGAAACTCAGAACGCTCTCGTATTATTTCACCTGCTCTTCAACAAGCTGTTGAGTCTAACGTTGCAGAACTAGAAGAAGCTACGTTTGGTCGTGGAAAGTTTTTTGATATTGTAGATGATTTTAATGATGCACAAAAACAAGATATATTGTATCTTAGAAAAAAACTTACTGAAGATTTTGAATCTTGTAAAGTTCGTAAAGCAGTAGCAGAGTGTCTTATTAATGCAGCAGTGTTTGGTACTGGCGTAGGCGAAGTTGTTTTAGAAGAAGTAAAAGAAATGGCTCCTGCTACTGAACCACTTATGGGCGGTGATCTTCAAGCTGTAGGGGTAAACATTACTGATCGCGTTGTTGTAAAACTTAAACCAGTACTGCCTCAAAACTTTTTAATTGATCCTGTTGCTACTTCAATTGAAGACGCATACGGTGTTGCTATTGATGAGTTTGTAAGTAAACATAATGTTGAGTTGTTGCAAGAACAAGGAATATATCGAAAAGGTTTTATTGAGTCTGCTGCTGCAGATACTGATTTAGAGCCTGATCAAGATCTAACTATTTACAACGACGATAAAGTTCGTCTTACTAAATATTATGGTCTTGTGCCTCGTGAACTTTTAGAAGAAGAAGTAGACGATATAGAAGATGATTCTATGTACGTTGAAGCTATTGTTGTTATTGCTAACGGCGGGACACTTTTAAAAGCTGAAGTTAATCCTTATATGATGAATGACCGTCCTGTTGTTGCGTTTCCTTGGGACGTAGTACCCGGACGTTTCTGGGGTCGTGGTGTTTGTGAAAAAGGTTATAACAGCCAAAAGGCGCTTGATACAGAACTACGAGCGCGTATTGATGCCCTGAGTCTTACAATACATCCAATGCTTGCTATTGATGCTACACGCCTTCCTAGAGGGGCTAGACCAGAAGTCCGCCCCGGTAAAATGATTCTTACTAACGGAGATCCTCGTGAAGTATTACAACCGTTTAACTTTGGGCAAGTTGGTCAGATTACTTTTGCACAAGCTGCGTCGCTTCAACAAATGGTACAGCAAGCTACAGGAGCCGTTGACTCCGCTGGTATTGCTGGACAGGTTAACGGAGAAGCCACGGCTGCTGGTATAAGTATGTCACTAGGCGCTATTATCAAGCGTCATAAGCGTACTCTTATTAACTTCCAGCAATCTTTTCTTTTACCTTTTGTAACTAAAGCTGCACATCGTTATATGCAGTTTGATCCTGAAAACTATCCGGTAGCTGACTACAAATTTATTCCTACTAGTACTCTTGGTATTATTGCTCGTGAGTACGAGGTTACTCAGTTGGTTCAACTTTTACAGACTATGAAACAAGACAGTCCATTGTACCCTGTGTTGATTCAAAGCATTATTGACAACATGAATCTTAGTAACCGTGAGGAGCTTATTGCGGCAATGCAACAGGCTTCACAACCTAATCCACAGGCACAACAAATGGCTCAATTGGCACAGCAAGCACAGCTTGAGTTCCAGCAGAGTCAAACTGCTGCGTTGGCTGCACAGGCTGCTGAGTCGCAAGCTAGAGCCGCTAAGTATACTATGGAAACTCAACTTGCACCTGAAGAACTTCAGATTGAAAAAATTGAAGCTGTTACTCGTAATTTAAAAGAAGGTGATCAAGAAGACAAAGAGTTTGAGCGCAGACTTAAAGTTGCTGATAGACTTTTAAAAGAAAGCCAAGTAAAGGATAAACCTACTAATGTTAATGACACAAACCGAACTCAACAATCTGTTCAGTCAAGTGAACCAAGCATTCAAAGAACAGAAGGACAAAATCAACGAATTGCAAATTCAATTGAACAGTTTAGAGGATAAAATCAATGCCCAAGAAAAAAGATCCAAAACTGGCACGAGCGGGAGTAAGCGGGTACAACAAACCAAAGAGAACTCCTAGTCATCCTACTAAAAAATTTATTGTTGTAGCAAAAGAAGGTGATAAAACTAAAACAATACGTTTTGGTGACGCTAAAATGAAAATTAAAAAAGATCAACCAGCGCGGCGAAAGTCTTTTAGAGCTAGGCATAAGTGTGATACAAACCCTCCAAGTAAGTTAACCGCAAGATATTGGTCTTGCAAAAAGTGGTGATAATATGAAAGTTCCTGCTCCAAAAGGTTACCATTGGATGAAAAGTGGTAATAGCTATAAATTAATGAAAAATCCTGCAGGTGGGTACAAACCTCATAAAGGTGCGTCTAAATCTGCAAACTTTGAAGTTCAAAAAACCCACAAAGGTAAATAAGGAGATAGTAATGCCCGGATATATGTACACAAAACCTAAAAAAAAGAAAAAAAAGAAGCCAGTTAAAAAGTAATGGCTAAGAAAAAGAAAAAAGCAAACGATGCGTGTGCGAAAAAGGTTAAAGCACGTTACAAAGTGTGGCCTTCTGCGTATGCGTCTGGTGCCGTAGCTAAGTGCCGAAAGGTAGGCGCTAAAAACTGGGGTAACAAAAGTGGCCGTAAGAAAAAGTAAAAAAGGAGCCGCACTTAAAAAGTGGTTTAAAGAAGAGTGGGTTGATGTAAAAACAGGCAAACCTTGTGGACGTAAGTCTGCAAAAAAAGGTGAGTCTAAGCGCCCATACCCTTCTTGTAGACCTAAAGCTGTGGCTGCAAAAATGACAAAAGCTGAAAAAGCGTCGTCATCTAGGCGAAAAAAAGGCCCAGCTAGAATAAAACACGCAGTAACAGCGTCAGGACGTAGACGTAAAACTAACAAAAAAAGATCTTGACAACGTTATAAAAATATGGTATAATAGGAGTATTAGAGATAACCTCATGGCCTCATTAGATACAGAAACTCAACAATATTACGACAATTACTTCAACCTGTTCCAAACAGACGGATGGAAACAGTTAACTGAAGAACTTCAACAGAATGCTTTAGTGATTAACAGTGTAGAAGCTACTAAAGATGCAAATGATTTATATATGCGTAAAGGACAAATAAACGTCTTAGCATATATTTTAAATTTAGAATCTACTACTAATAATAATTACGAAGAGCTTCATAACAATAATGATTAAAGTATTTGACTTCCGTTGTACTAACGGACACATTTTTGAAGATTTTGTAGATAGCACTTGTACAACCACTAGGTGCGGTTGTGGTGCAAATGCTACAAAGATCGTTTCAGCAACTCCATGTATTCTTGATGGATCTACTGGTGACTTCCCCGGAAGACATATGAAGTGGGTACGAGAACACGAAGAAGCTGGGCGAAAGGGTAGGGAAGCTCGTCGTAAAGAGAGTCAATCCCAATAATAATAATCTCCATAACCTAAAAAGGCGGGGTAATTTTAGTGATGTCAAGAGCGACAATTATTGATGAGCGTCCAGAAGAGGAGCTTGAAACAACAGATCAACTCGATACTCAGAATACAATAGAGACTCCTCAAGAAGAGGAACAACCTCAAGAACCTAATGTTCCAGAAAAGTACCAAGGTAAGTCTGTAGAAGAATTAGTACAGATGCACCAAGAGCTAGAAAAATTTTCTGGCAAACAAAGTACGGAAGTAGGTGAGTTACGAAAAGTTGTTGATAGTTACATTCAGACAGAACTCTCAAACCAACCAGCACCTCAAGAACAGCAACAAGAAGACGATGAAGTAGATTTTTTTGTTGACCCACAAAACGCTGTAAACAGGGCAATTGATAACCATCCTAAAATTAAAGAAGCAGAAGCTTACACTCAACAGTACAAACAACAGGCTACTCTTGCACAGTTAAAATCTAAACATCCAGAAATGGAAACAATATTGCAAGACCCTAAGTTTGCTGATTGGATTAAAGGATCAAAGGTTAGAACTAAACTGTTTGTAGAAGCAGACCAAGGGTATGATTACGACTCTGCTGATGAACTTTTTACGCTTTGGAAAGAACGTAATCAAGTAGTTCAGCAAACGGCTCAAGCTGAGAAAGCAGCCCGTAAGAGTGCCGTAAAGTCTGCAACTACAGGCAATGCTCGTGGTACAACAGAAGGATCGCGTAGAAAAGTCTATCGTCGTGCTGACATTATTAAACTTATGAAAAACGATCCAGAGCGTTACAACGCTTTGTCAGATGAAATTCTACAAGCATACGCAGAGGGTCGAGTAAAATAGCCTTTAAAGGAGATTTATCATGGCTACAGCAACTTATCCCGGATCGGGTGGTAATACCGCCCTAACAGAAGCGGCAACTTTTGTACCAGAAATCTGGTCCGACGAAATCATTGCCTCTTACCAAAAGAACCTGAAGATGGCTCCCCTTGTCAAGCGTATCGCTATGACTGGCAAGAAGGGTGACGTTATTCATATCCCGAAGCCTACTCGTGGTGATGCCAACGCTAAGGCGGCTGATACTGCGGTAACGATTATTGCCAACACAGAGTCAGAGTTGACAGTTACGATTAACCGTCACTTTGAGTACTCACGTCTGATTGAGGACATCGTAGAGGTACAGGCTCTGTCATCTCTGCGTCAGTTCTACACTGAAGATGCTGGTTACGCTTTGGCTGTACAGGTTGACAACGATCTTCACGCGGCTGGTACTGGTTTTGGTGATGGTGGCGCTGTTGTATTTAGCCCTGCCGCTACTGACTACCAGCACACTGGTTGTTTCTTTAACGATGGTGGCACTACCACTCAGTACACTGATGACACTCTGGTAGCTGGTGACGAGTTTACGGATGCTTTTTTCCGCGACATGATCCAGAAGATGGATGACAACAATGTACCAATGGAAGGTCGTAACCTGATCATTCCGCCCGCAACGCGCAATGCGATTATGGGTATTGATCGGTATGTGTCATCTGACTTTGTATCTGGCGGCACAGTCAACAACGGCTTGATTGGTAACCTGTATGGCGTAGACGTTTACGTTTCCGCTAACTGCAGAACCATTGAGGCGGCGGCTGACAACACTGCATCAAGCGTTGACACTCGTGCAGCAATGTTCTTCCACAACGAAGCTGTTGTAATGGCAGAGCAGTTAGCTGTACGTTCTCAGACTCAGTACAAGCAAGAGTACCTGTCTACTCTGTACACTGCAGACACCCTCTACGGTGTTCAGGTGTACCGTCCTGAAGCTGGTTTTGTTCTGGCAGTACCTTCTGCCTAATAGAACTACGGGGGTCGCAATGGCCCCCTTTTCCTTTTGTCTGTTTTTCTTGGAGTAGGTTATGGCAACCACGATTAAGCTAAAGAATGGATCAGGAGCGCCTGCCGCAAGTGATTTAGTCCAAGGCGAACCCGCATTAGACCTAACCAATAATCGACTGTACTCAGAAAATGGTAGTGGCTCAGTCGTTGAGATTGGTACGAATCCTACGTCGCTGTCTATTAATGGCACGGCGATTACTGCTACAGCCGCAGAATTGAATATTCTTGACGGTGTGACGGCAACTGCCGCAGAACTCAATATCCTTGACGGCGTGACATCTACCGCCGCTGAATTGAATATTTTAGATGGTGTGACATCTACAGCGGGTGAAATAAACCTGCTAGATGGCTCTACGGCTGGGACGGTCGTTAACTCTAAAGCTGTTATTTATGGCTCGTCGGGTGAGGTCAAAGGCACCACCTTTCAGACGGCAACAAATACTTCTGGCAATTTATTGATTGGCAACGGCACTGCTTTTGCATCGACCGCTGTTGGCGATTTATCTGAAATATCTAGCGTTGCTAGTGATGATGTATTACTGGCTATAGATACGTCAGGCGGTGGCTTAAAGAAGATTACCCGTAGCACGTTGGTATCTGGCCTTGCTACCAGTACCGGCATTAGCAACATTGTCGAAGATACCACACCTCAACTGGGCGGCAGTCTTGATGTAAATGGTCAGGACATCGTAAGCGTATCCAATGGCAACATTACGATTACGCCAAATGGAAGCGGCTTGGTTAGGCTGGATGGCAATGTTGATATTCAAACTGGCGAGATTGTTTTAAAGAATGGCGGAACAGCATCAAACATTAAGTTTTATTGCGAATCGTCAAACGCTCACTACACTCAGCTTCAGTCAGCCGCACATGCTGATTACAGCGGAAACGTAACACTGACGTTACCCCCTTCTACAGACACATTGGTAGGCAGGGCAACAACGGATACGTTAACTAATAAAACTTTAACATCTCCAAAAATAAACGAGGACGTAGCAGTTACCGCAACGGCTACTGAAATCAACATTCTTGATGGCGTAACAAGCACTACAGCCGAATTGAACATACTGGACGGTGTAACGTCCACAGCGGCGGAGCTAAACATACTTGATGGTGTAACCAGCACTGCTGGTGAGCTTAATTTGGTGGATGGCTCTAGTGCAGGAACTATTGTAAACAGCAAGGCGGTTGTTTACGGGTCATCTGGCGAGGTTAACGCAACAACCTTGCAGATTGCAGGAACATCTATTACGTCTACTGCGGCAGAACTAAACATTTTAGATGGCGTAACCAGCACTACTGCAGAATTAAATATCTTGGATGGTGTTACTTCAACGGCTACAGAGCTTAATTACCTTGACATTACGACACTGGGGTTGACAGAGGCTAGCAAGGCTGTAACTGCAGATGCTAATGGCGTTGTTAGTTTTGACAATGGCACGATAGAAGAAGTAACAAGCATTACCTCTAGCTCAAATGCCGCAACGATTAATCTGCGCGATGGCAATGTGTTTGAGCATGATCTTACAGAAAATGTTACTTACACGTTTAGTAATCCTGCCGCATCTGGCAGAGCATCAGCGTTTGTTTTAAAAATTATTCAAGATAGTTCTGCTAGGACGATTACTTGGCCCGGAAGCGTTGATTGGGCAGGAGGAACAGCGCCAACTTTAAGCACTGCTAATAATGCGGTAGATGTTTTTGTGTTTTTAACAATTGATGGCGGCACAACCTACTATGGCTTTACCTCAGGGCAGGATCTTAAATGAGTAGCGTTGCTAGCAAGTTACTTGCGGCGGCGGCAGGATCTTCTGTTGAGGCTATTGATGACGATTGGGATTCTGTTGTCTTGTTGCTGGACGGTGATGGCACCAATGGCAGTACTACATTTACCGATAGAAAAGGTATTCATAGTCAAACGGCTGTGGGAAATACCCAAGTCTCTACAAGTACAAAAAAGTACGGAACTGGGTCTATAGCGTTTGACGGTGATGGAGATGAATTGTTAGTTGCCGCAACAAGTAGTTATCTTACGTTTGGCACTGGAAACTTTACTATTGAAACGTGGGCATACTTTAACAGTCTTGGGGGTCTTAAAGTATTATTTGATTGGCGAGACGCTTCCGGCCCTCAAGGGGGGTACATTACATTGTATTTTAGTGGAAGTACTTTATATCTTTATGATGGGTCAGGAAACGTCGTTAACTCTGGCTCACTTTCAACTGGTCAGTGGTATCACATCGCATTAACTAGAAGTAGCGGAACAACAAGAATGTTTGTTGATGGAACTTTAAAAACTTCTGCCAGTAATTCCACTAATTATCAAAGTCCTCAAAATGGCTATTTAACAATTGCCGGTTTAAATACAGATTTTCCTTTAAGTTGCTATTTGGATGACATTCGCCTTACCAAAGGTGTAGCCAGATACACTGCAAGCTTTACGCCACCGACTCAAGCCCACCCCACAAGCGGCTCGTAACAGGAGAATTAAATATGTCGGAATATCGAATTAGATCAACGGGTGAGGTTAAGACAGAAAGCCAGATTAAAAACGATAACCCAAACATGTCATTGCCAAAGGAGTGGAATGAAAATGTTTATGAAGCATTGGGTGTTGATCCGGTATTGCCGTCATCTCAGCCAAAACCGTCTGCAGAGTATAAGATTGTAGTGCGTAATGGCGCAGAGCAAAATTCTGATGGTGATTGGGTTTGGGCTTGGGCGGAGCAAGAAATGTTCCAAGAATACACAGACCAAAAAGGCAATGTTGTAACTGTTCAGTCTCAAATAGCTGCTAAAGAACGCCGTAAAAGAGATGAACTGCTGAGTGCTACAGACCACTACGGGCTATCAGATGTAACCATGTCAGACGCTATGACAACGTATAGGCAGGCTCTACGTGACGTACCACAGCAAGAAGGTTTTCCCGGAACTATCACATGGCCTACAAAGCCAGAGTAAACTATGGACCCTGTATCTTTGGTAGCAATGGCGTCTACTACGTTCAAGGGCGTACAGATACTT
>Ga0209645_1001019_pt1 | contig 14230 bp, 14 predicted proteins | sample ETNvirenome_6_30_FD_184070 | JGI IMG/M metagenome (GOLD analysis project Ga0209645, IMG submission 184070) | Marine viral communities from the Pacific Ocean - ETNP_6_30 (SPAdes) (version 2) | ecosystem: Environmental > Aquatic > Marine > Oceanic | place: Pacific Ocean | collected 2013-06-19
GTCAATGTTATTATAGGAGAGACAGAACTTATAGTAACTGCATTAGCAATAGTAACAGCGGATGAACCTATAGTCACTTTTGTATTGCCATTTTGGGTTAAGAATAGATTGTAATCACCAACTGTGCCAAAATATGTATTTTGAGAAGTGTCCATATACCACGAAGACCTAACATTACTGCCAAATACATTGTCGTAACGACCACCCCATGTTCCAGCTAATGCTAAACTTGTTACTTGATGATTTGAGGTATCATAATCAGTAGGAGACGTAGTGCCTATGCCTGTGTTTCCATACTGGTCTATCCATAAAGCATTAGTTGCAGAAGTCCATATACCAAAAGCATCAACATTATGGTCATAAACCATTTGACCTCGATATGCATTAGCGTCAGTTCCATCTGCAAAAAAGATACCACTAGCATGGGCAGTATTTTCACTAAATAAAGTAAGACCACCATTATCTGCGGATGAAATAACTAGTTCTTTAGCATATGCAGTCTCAGGGTCTCGACCAAGACCAATATTCCCCTTGCTATCAATTCTCATCCTTTCAACTGGAGATGGTGAGCCATTTGGAGTAGTCCAAAAAGTCATACGACCTGGCATATCGTCTGTGCCACCACCAGTAATTGCATCATCTACTGAGGCTCTGATGTAACAAGCATCGAGGAATTCCACCCCATCTGAACCTCTAAATACTATATATCCTAAATCTTCATCGTCTGCTACTGCTGTATGCGAACCAATAGTAGCGTTACCACTTTTATTAAAATCTAAAATTGAACAATGAGCATTAGTAGTAGAGTATGTATTTAAAGATGCACCACCATAATCAGCAGTTGTAGCTAATCCTAACTTTTGACCAAGCCTTATTTTAGGTTGTGCTACCCCTATTCCTACTACCCCATCATTTCTGACAAAAAATCCAGTACCTCCACCAGTATACGATGCAAAATTATAAGTTAATCCACTAGCTCCTGATGTGTCTACATATATACCATAGGGATTGGTTGTACTATCATTTTCAAATTTTGCTAACCATTCATTAGCTTGAACGCTTTGAACAGTAAATAACTTACTGGGCGAGGCCGTTCCTATACCAAAATGAGAATCTCCTGCCGTATTGATAAATGAGTTACCACCTGACCTAGCAGTTAATCTAATCTTACCAGAACTTGCATGGTCGTATATATCAAGTTCAGCACCACTAGTAGTATTGCAATTAATCTGTACTTGTTGATTACCATCATTGTTTTTTATTAAGAATAATGGAGATGCACTACCTTGAAGAGTTAATAATCCAGTAGAGTTAATTTTTACAACATCTTTATTGCCATCAGTCCTAAAAACTAATTCATCTGAAGTGTTAGTAAATACTGAATTTACATCAGCATTATCAGCGTTATTTCTGAACCATATTGCTTTATCGTTACCTATATACAAATTATTATCAAGATGAGTATGACCAGAACTATCAATATAAAAATCGGTATTTGTACCAAAGTCATCTCCACGACCAATAGCAAAATTATTAGAACCTCTTAATGCACCTACATACCAATTTTGACCTCCACTACTAACACCATTATTAATATTAATATATGCTCTACTAGCCGAACTTGTATGACCTTTTAAGTAAATTCTACCATCATCACCTGAAGTATTATTTCCATCCACAGTCAAACTTGTAGTACCACCAGTATCAATATTTACATTCTTAACCGATTCAACAGTAGATGAAGTAACTCCTAAATCAACAGCAGAACCTGCTTTACTAAGACCAATAGTTTGAGTGTCTGGGTCAAATATGATATGTCCATCTCTAGCAGTACCACTATCGTTCTCTGCATAAAACCTAATACCAACATTAGAGCCATGTGCTAAAGTAGACTGATGTATTTCAAGTTCCATTGTCGGTGCTGAATTATTGATACCAATTCTTTTTGCAGAACCATCAAAAAAAGCTACTGTACCACCCTTACCATCCATAACAGTCAAATCTCTGAATTGAGAAACACCATTATCATAGCCTCTATAATTTATAATGCCACCAGCATTATCATTGGTTTCATGTGCGAAGTTAATTGCTACTCCACTACCAAAATAAATCTCACCATAATTAGCAGAAGAAGATGTACCAAATCCTACTTTTGTAGAGGCTCTTCTTACATCAAGAATACCTTTAGGCGTTCTACCTGCACCTATACTAACTAAGCCATCTCCCATAACTGCAAAATCTATATTGTTACTACTATCTCTTATATAAAAATTTCCAGTACCTAGATTTGAGTCAATAAACAAAGACCCATAATCATTTGTATCATGATGACTAACCGCCATATCCCAATTATTTGCACCAGTACCTGACCTATTTATAGTAAGCTTGTCTTCAGCTTGTACTGAACCAAAAAAAGTAGCAGTACCAGTATCTAAAAGACTTAAAACAGTATTGTTATCTCCACTAATCTTTAATTCTTGATTATTGTATTGAGCGTGAATACTCCAAATATTGTCAGGGTCAGTATTGGTATTAGTTAATGTTATTTTAGCATCGGTGTTACTTGCTCCTTTTATATGGAGTCTAGAATCAGGATTTCCACCAATACCAACACTTCCTGAACCATCTATACGCATTTTTTCAGATGTACTACCAACTCTAAAAATTATATTTCCACCAGTGCCTGAAGTACCTCTATCTGCACTTATGTAAAGGTCATCTGATGATGCAAAAATATGATGGTATTTACTATCGTCTGAATCTGTGAATCTTAATACTGGTTCTGCTGATTGTAAATGCAGTAATTCTGATGGTGAACAACCAATCCCAAGCCGACCAGACGAATCAATTCGTATTCTTTCAGTTAATGCACTTCCATTGTGCAGTAAAAAAGCTATTTCTCCATACCTACTTGAATGATTAGTATGGACAAATGCTATTCTAGAATCAACTTCGTCATTAGAATTATTACCATCAATAAAACTAAAATTCCCATCTGTGTCATGTACGTTACGTAAAACTATACTTGAGCCACCATGGCCAGTAGACGCTACATTTGTTCCTGTATTTGTACCTGTTATTTTTATTTTAGGAGTAGTAGAGGCATCACCTAAAAGCAAATTGCCTGAAGTATCTAAGGTAAGTTCATCATTGCCTGCACCATTATAATTAAATCTGAAAGTATCATCAGTATGTGTGTATACTACCCAAGCATTTGCTTGGTCATCAGTAGTTCTAAAATAAACATAACTATCAAATTTATTAACACCAGTCCAAGTGTTAGCATCTCCTAGACCTATACCAGAACTATAAGTACCAAAAGTACCATCACCTTTTATGTATTGTGATGATGTACCACTAGCTAGAGCTACTTTTTTCCAATTAGCCATATAATTTAGCTTTCTAGTTTTGCTTTATGCATCTTTGACATTTTTGTTAGAACTGAATAAGCTACTTCAATATCTACACCATCAAATTTGCTATTCATCATTAGCTTTAAAAGAAAGTCAGTTTCTTTGATAGTAAATTCTTCTTTTTTATTAATTTGATTTTTTACAATACTGCTCATTAATCTTCTACTCTTAAATAAAGTTCACCGTTATGGTATTGTAAATGACCAATAGGAACCTCAGTAGAACTAGTATTTATTGCAGAACCATCTATTCTTACTTGCATTACATCAGATGCATAGGTAGGAGATGTTGATAAATCTGCATCGTCATTAGTTCCAAAACGCCATCTATCATCTCCTTCATCCCAATAAAAAGTAGCATTATCACCAGAACCACCTCTTTCTACAACAATACCTGCATCAACATCTGTAGTGCCAGTTAAATCAGCATTTAAAACTATTGTATTGTCATTTATTTGTAATACTTCAGCAGTAGTTGTTATGTTCTTACCAGTTACAGTTAAATCACCTGCAATAGTTACATTACCAGTAGTGTCTTCTAAAGTAATGGCTGTTGCACTATCACTTGCTTTAATAACATTTCCACCAACTTGTATAGCACCTTCAAATGTGACGTTTGTACTACCTGACGATGTTGAAATAGCAATATTACCTGCTGAGTTTTTAATTGAATTTCCACCAAGAGTCAGGTCAGATACTGCAAAGTCTTGACTTGCATCTCCTGCTTTTGGAGCTATCCCAGCACCAGAAAGAGTTGCATTTCTCCATTTAGAAGTACTAGTACTGTAAGAAAGAACATCAAGGTTGGCGACACTAGATACTGTTGTATCAGTTAATTCTGCAAATGTATCTGCTGTGTCTACTTGTGCATCTACATATGTTTTTACAGCATTTTGAGAAGGAATAAGAACATCACTCGTTCCTAAACTTGTTCCAGTTGTAATAGTATCTTCGGTTAATACTTTTTTCCAATTTGCCATGATTTTCTCCTATTGTTTGGCTATATATAATTCATCGTTTATAAAAGCCAAATCCCCTGCCGTAGGGTTGCTTGGTGCTGATGAATATTCTTTTAAATTTAAAATTCCGTCTACTTGTAGCATGTTAGTACTCATCCACAAAGGGCTTCCTGTTCCATCTCCGTCAAATATTCTTTTTACGGAACTTGTTAACCCTTCTCCATTAGTACTGCCTAATACAGTTAATAAATCAGGATAGGTGTCTTGTATTTTTTTATTATTTAATGTTGACATTATTTTCTTATATAAGTTGGTTGTGAAGTTGAAACTTTTGAATATGTTGTAGTTATAGCATTTGTAATATGGCTAGTTAATATTTTTGGTGTATCCAAATTAATAAAACCTACAGGAATAGAGTCCCAAGTATAACTAGCGTCATTCCAAGTATCAGAGTTAACGGACCAAGTGCTCTTTCCGATACCAGATATTGTTTTAGTAACCCTAGATATTGTAGTATTGTTTTTTTCAATTCTATTATAAGCCATTAATAATCAATAGGACTAATTGTTACTGGACTACCATCTCTTCCTCTTCGAGAATATTTTTTTGCTTCTTTAACACCTGCTTCATATTTATCTAAAAAATACGATGCTAAATTAAGAGTTTCTATCTTTCTTTCATAACCATTTGCTATAACTCTCGCAACTAATGCTTCGTGAAACTGCTCAGGTATTTCTGATTCTTGCAACCAAAATGCCTCTTTTTTTAATTGGGTGTTAGTATCAATAGCAGTATTAACACTTAAGTATATAGAACCATCAGAAAATCCATCTCTTTCAGGACTTTCACCCTGTAATAAAAATTTATCAGGTCTTTGAATATAAAACAATGTAACAGTTTTAGCTTCTGTAGGAGAATCAAATTCATCTGTATCATGATTATAATACGCAATCATAATTGAATCTCTTTCAACCCACCAAACCCATTGACTTGTATTGACACCATTTGATAACATTATGTTAAATCCCTTTTAATTGGAACTCCAGCTAATTTTTTTATTCTTTTACCATCGTAATCAACAGCTTTAATTTTAGTTATATGTTTACTAAGACCGTATACTCTTTGACCAGTACTAGTAGTAAATTGGTCAGCAGATTCGACTAATTCAGTCTTAAAACCCATATCGTTTTGAGCATCGTTTAAAGAACGAACTATCTCAGTGACATTCATATCAGGATGATGTTGCTGGACTCTTTCAACCATTTCTTTTAATTTCATATTTGCCCTTCCTTAGGGTTGTCAGATATTCCACCTACCCCTTGAGATTGTAAAAATTCTTTTTTAGCTTGAGAAACAATCCCTATTTGCGTATTTAATTGGTTAACTAATTGCAATGTTGATTGTACCATGCTTTCATCTTCATCTGCTAACCACGCTTCTGCGTTAGTTGCTGTAGAAGTACCTAAAGTTAAATCAGCAATTTTTTCCCTAAGTAAGTTTTCACTTGCTTGAAGTATAACAAATGTTTTCCAATTTTCTGGAAAATTTTCTTCTATACCATCAGATGCTCCGTAATAAGTAGCCGGCGAATCTTTAATAGTTGTATCATTAGCTACATCAAAAGTTTTTCCAGCACTTCCTAGTACTACATATAAAAACGCTTTATCTGTACTATCTGGAGCAGGATGTATACTTAATTCACCATTAGGACTAACAGAATAAGCAGGAGAATATGCTTGTGCGTGATAAATACTGCTTGAATCTGATATTTTATGAAGAGCATTTGACGGAATAGGAGTAACAAAGTAAGTAGTACTGCCATCTAACCTCTCCACCTTAACCAAGTCAAATACATGATTCTCTACAAGATTAAAAGCATTTCCATTAGTAGCTTCTATCCTCCTAGTAAAAAGAGGAAGTAAATGAGGAGCATTCCCTTTTATTAGTCCTAATGTATAATCAGTACTTTGTTGTACTGCTGTAGCAGTATCTAAATTAGTAATCGAACCTACGTATTTTTCTATTTTTGCATTAAATGACATATTGCCTCAATAGAGGGGGACCGAAGCCCCCCTCGTATGTTTAGTATTCTTAAGCAACCCACTTCATAATAGCGTGAGTTTCAGGTAAGCTAATCTCTAAACCACATTCGGTTAGAATCATATCTTTCCTTCCATCAACATCATTATTCTGTACATTAGACACAATGTGCGTATCTCTACTTACACCGTTACCTTGCAACGGACGATACTTAACATTAGCTAAATCAACAGCTACTGCTATGTCTTCGTCTTGGTTACGGAATAGAGGTTCAGCAACAAAGTGCAGATTACCAAAAATAGTGTTTACCTTAGTCACTGCATGTCCAAATTGTCCTTGGATATTCTGGACATCTAGTCTGTATGAACTAGAAGTAACAGTATTTTTTAAGAATCCACCATTGCTATCTGCTAGCTTGTTTAACCAAGCAATCACTTTACGTGAAGCAAGTACTAACTTATCACCACTATTACCAGTTTCAGGAGCAAAAAAGTCCTGCATATTGTCGATAAAAGTGTCATAAGTAGATGAAGAGTAGTCCATGTTATAGACTTTACCATTTGCTTCAGTGTATGGAACTATTCCATGAGTATACCTAAGTGGTCCAGAAGCGGCAGATTCATCTGCTCCACCGACACCAAATAGCATTGCATGCTCAATATCCATTTTATGTTCCATTAACTTATCAGCCCATACTCTTTTGTACTCATCAGGGCGACCTCTATAGCGAGTTGCCAGAGCTGTACCAGAGAATAATTGAATTGCTGTCTTAAAAATCTGACAGTATCCTTCTCTAGTATACAGTTCATCTTTCCAACCCTCTGGGTCTGTTGTACCTTCACCCCATGCACTACCGATAACTTGCCCTTGATGAGAACCTCCAGTAGCCGCCGCTATAGCCTCTAAAGGCTTAACGTCTATAGAAGTAAATGATGTTGCTGTACCACTTGCGTAAGTACGAGCTGTTCCATCACCTACTGCGTTAACTGCGGTAATTTTAAGAGCTTTTCCTCCGATACGTATTACTTGTCCTACAAGAAGAAATTGAGGAGCGGCGGATGTAACCTCGTTCCCATACTTATCATAGTTACACACTACATGAAGAGCGGCAATAGTATCACTGGTAGTCTTACCTCCCGAAGTTTTAGTATCCCAGTCTTTTGTCGTAAAATTTCTACGTTGCCATTGATGACGTTGTTCAAGGAATTTAAACACTGGGTCATCAGTTGACTCTTTAGCCATTTTTGATAGATAGACAAAAAACGGAGAAGTCTGAGGAGCAAGTTCTGCTACTCTCTCACCAAAGTTAAAAACTCTGCGTGAATTATTAATACTAACGCCACCTGTTGAAGTATCGCCAGTATTATGACTAAAATTTGACATTTTAGTTCCTCCTAGTTAAAACCCTAAAAAGGATTTCGTTTTTTATAGTCATTTATCATCGAATCCATAATACTATCTTCTCCACTCACCGCAGTATTCATATTGCTACTTGGTAAAACTCCCATTGGACTTGGAACTTGCTGTGCTCGTTTCATCTGGTCAAAACTTTCATCTTGACTAGTATTAGACTCTGCACTTACAATAGGTTCTGTGCCCTGAACTGGGGTTGCACCATTTTGCATTCTAAACAATTGAAACAAGTTATCAACAGTGATAGCTTCAGGCTTATCCATAACTTCTACAAATTTTGCTATCTCTTCAGGAGACGCTTGATAAGTATTAGCGAGATGGTTTTGCATTTGATTCATTCCCTGTTGGTATTTTTCTTGTTCAGCCCTCTCTCTTAATATATCTTGTTGCCGTTTTTGAAATTCCTGTTGTTGCTCAGCGAGGACTGCTACGTTATACTCAGTATGTAACCTATTGTATTCGTCCATATCATCTCGCCAGTTATCAACACTATCCAAATACTTTGCAGATTCTGAATGAGGGTCGGCATAAGCTTCATCCCTAGAAAAATTACTAGGTTTAGAAGGCTTACTAGGTGGTGGAGGAAATATATCTTTAGATTCCTCTTGGTCAGAAGTTTGAGCCTGATTCTTTTGAGATTGTTCAACCTTTTCTAATTGTGCCTTAATATCATTTAACTCATTTCTAGCCTTATCTGCTTCTGATTGCCAGTACTCATAGCGTACTGTATCGTTAGGCTTTTCTTCACTATCTTGATTTTCTTGAGGTGCTACTTCCGGATTCTCATCAGGAGCAGGTTCATTGTTACCAAGAGGAGCTCTGTCAAACCCTCCGAAAACAGATGTCTCATTAAAATGATTATCTGCCATTAACTCATCCGACTCTTTTTGAAAGGTGTTCTGACCTAAAGACTCATCTATAGTAGATGGTGCTTCGGTAGAAGTAACCTGATTTTCAGTCATGTTCGAGTTTCCTTTTTTTCCCTGCCTTGGAACTAGGGTAAGGGAAGTTACTGTTGTTTTTCACGGTTAGACTCTCTAACCTGTGCTTTGACTTGTCCCATTGCGTCATCAAGTCGTTTCTCGAATAACCTGCTCGACATCTTGGTCGAGGTTGAGGTCTTATCAAGGTCTGCCTTGAATTTTTCTAATTCAGCTCTTTGCTTAGCGTGATATACTTCACGCTCTCTAGTTTGCATGTCGCCACGTAATTTTTTTATCTCTTCTTGAGATTGTTCTAATTGTCTTGTTAATTGAGCTACTTGGTCCTTACGTTCCATAACTCCTTCCATATCAAATACTTCTGTTTTCTTTAACACTTCGACATTATCTATAATACCATTTTTATATGCATCCATATACATTTCAAGTTGAGCATACCTATTGGTTGGTAAAGTAGAGCCTGTAACTACTACTACATCAAATGTACCCCTACTTATATCATTTATTACTTCGATAGAACCAGTATGGTCATTATATAACTTTTTATTTATAGCATACTCTGTTAAATGATTGTTAGGTTGTAAAATTTTAACAACTTTTTCAGATTTATAAAGTTGTTGCATTAATGGAATAGCAACTTTTGCCACCCTAACTAAAGAAGTTTCAATATCTTGTAATTTAGATTTTATTTTTCGCTGTCCAAATTCATCAAGTGAAACAGTTGCTTTATAGGTCTGGGGAGCCGCTTGAGCATTGCCCTGCATTAATTCATATAAACCTAATTGATGGTCTATGTCTGACTTAGCAATAGTCTCGTTTTGGTATAGAGTAGAAGGTAAAGGAGTAGGCTGTATGGGTTGAGGAGCACCTTGGTCCATATCAACCTCTATTGCTATTCCGGGCTGAGCCCATCTTCTTTCAAAATCTTGCATATCAACAGAACCAGATGGTACTAATATCTTTGTATTGGTGCTAGTAGTAGCATGTGCAATTATTAGAGACCGTGTTTTATTGATATATTCCTGCATATCTTTGACCATGCGTACGTCACTAACTGGGTAAGGTGTCCTATTATGTATATTTTGAAATAGGACTATGGGGTATTGGTCAATAGGAAGCAATCTTGAATATAGATAAGCATCTCCCATTACTACGCACATTTTAACACGTTGTACTGGAACACTCACGGTCTCTATTAATCCTTCATTAATTAGGTCTCCAAATGTTAATTCTTCTACTTCTGGTTTTTTTGGAGATGGCAATCCTTCCATTTTAGCCTTCTGGACTAATTGTTCATGCTGTTGTTGCAAAGCTTTAATGATACTTAAGCCTTTTTCTGGGTCAGTGAATACTTGACCATTAACCCTAATAGCAGGTTGAGCTAGGTAATCATCAATATCCTCTTCTAGTATAATTTTTTCTGTTTTATCTACCTTATTGTTAATATGGTATCGCTTAACCCATATTTTATAATATCTTTCGTAGCCTCTGATATATTCAGATTCTTTACCCCAAGTGCTTTGAGTTTTAGTTTCAGTATCTTCTGGAAATATAATACCCTTAGAGTCAGTTCTTGTTGTCTGAGGGCGGTCAGTATACATATCGCTTTCTGCATTATCAATAGCCTCTTTATACATTGGGTACATTTGAGTGGCTTGTTCTTTAGTAAAAAGCCTAGAAACAATAATATTTTCTGCATCATCACCAAGTCTGTCTCTAGAGTTAGGGTCAATATATACATCTAATGGGTCAATATCTTTAATACACACCTCACCACGCCCATAATCCTTTAAGGGGTCAATGTAGACCATCATAGCACCCATTCCCATTGTGTAATAATCATCTATGACGTTACGGAGAGCTTGCGTACCATCTGAGATATACCACATGTACTCTAATAAACCATTGAAAGCTTGTGCTACTTTATTATCACTGTCCTCCCTAGGAGACACTCTAAACTGAGGTCTGCCACTAGTAAGGAGAGCTTTGGCACTTTCAACTGCTGGGTGAATACGATTTACTACTATTGGAGCTTGACCCCTTTCGAGGAGAGTCTTAGTCTGTTGAGCAGTCCATTGTTTACCTAGTCTAAATTCAGCATCTTCTTGAGCATGTTCTGCCCAAAGTTCTCTTTTTTGGGAATATGTCTTCCAAGTTGATTGGGTAGACTCAACTATATCTTCAGGTATTTCACCTTCTTTTTCTACGTACGCCATACTTAAAATTTATCCATTATAATGTCATCCAGTCAATCATTTTCCTTGACTTTTCGGTTTTTTGTGTTATAGTCTTATTTCTTGCTGGTTTCATAGGTTCCATCGCATAATAAATAGCATCTAGTATATCATCATGCTTTCCTCTAGGGTAAGACAAAAATTCTTGTTGTGCGTGTATATCTTCAGGTCTAAAGAAAAATTCGCCTTTAGCAAGTATGGGAACCATACTAAGTAAACGCTCACTTTTTCTATTTCGAGGCTTGATACCTCGTTCAAGTCCCGGAATATATAAATTTTGTTCAATCATCATTTTTCTGACAGTACTTCTTAATGCTTCTTGATAACCCACAGTCTCAATACGCACTCTTTTGTGTCTGAATTTTTTATATGTATCAATAATAATCTCTGGCTGGTAAGCCGGGTCTATCTTATCCCTCACCAAGTCAACTAAGTATTTATTATTATCTGCGTCTACTCCAACAGTTGCTATTACAAAAAAGTCACTTCTGGCACTTAAGCTACTAGCAGGGTCTATACCACAGTACAAATCAACAGGAATCTCTTTAGTGGTGTTGTCTATAGTTCGATATAAGACGTTTTGACCATCTACAATTTTATGATTATAGTGATGAAGTTTGATGTATTCAGGTTTAAAAGGTGCATTGTCTGGACTTTGTGCCTCATTCATATATTCCTGATAAAACCCGTTTAAATTACCTACCGACTCAAACTCAGATTTTATTTGTTGTATACGTTCTTCTGGGAATCTTTCTTCCCATATACTTTTACCATTATCATCATAGATACTATACCATAATACATGCCACGCAGGAGATTCTTTAGCCCAATATAAAAAGCAATCTTCAGATATAACTGTTCCAATCATTACAACACGCCCATCATCAGATAATGAGGGAATGACAGCTTCGGTTATCCACTTTCTATTTTTAGCCCTAGCTTCTGCTGTAAAAGCGTTTAGCTCTGACTCATAATCATCAACAATAATAAGATTGGGACGAGTATCACCCTCAATAAACCCCCTGACACGTTGTCCAGTACCAACAGCAATAATACGAGCCCCATTTGCTAGAACTATATCGTTATTTGTCCATCTTTTAGCTGTATTTGCACTATAATCTCCGAATATTTGTTTAAAATTAACAGAATGAGTTAGATGATACTTGATACGTGATAAAAAGTTTATAGACTGGCTCTGAGATTCAGAAATAATAACAATAAATAAATCTTTATCAGAAGACTTGAAGGCTACTTTGTGTAAGGGTAGTATTAAAGAAGTAACAGTACTCTTAGCAGTCCCTCTAGGAGCCGCTATTAAGACTCTTTTCTCATTATCATTCCTTAATGCCCTGTATATCTCATGATGAAATGGGGGAACATCCTTATTTAATGCAGTTGGGAACATAGTTTTCCCAAATAACCCTACATTGTCTCTTAATTTTTTTAAAGCACGTTCTTCTTCGTACTTTTTTTCAAAGTTACTCTCCGTCATCTAAAGGAACTTCTGTCTTTTTAGTGGCTATTAAACGTTCTTCTTCCTGATTTATATTGTCAATAAGCTTTCTAGTCTGTACTGCCTCTAATCTTTCCGTTGTTTTAACTACTTCCTTATCCTTCATGCCATGTATTTCCATACCATCATTAACAAAACCTCGTATGCCGTTAACATCTTTCTTATCTACAGCGATATTAATACCCTGTTTCATCAAGTCAATAAAATAGTCAGCATCCATCATGTTATCGGTTAGTAGTTTCTGTGCTTGTTCTCTTTTCATTTTTAAAAATACCTCTGTTCTCATATGTTTTCTTAGACTACGTCTTTTAGAAGCACTTACCGAGCCGAATACTTGGTCTATTGCAACATCTCTATCCTCAGTTAATGCAGACCACATAGCCAATGACTGATAATCGTCTGATTTAGCTCGTACTTCTAGCCACTTCTTACCGCTAAAAGTATTATTAGCTTCTCTACCACCACAATTAAACTGTTTATTAGGATACTTCTCATTCCACATTATATAACCAAAAGGCATACGATAATAATAACTCTTACGTTTTTGAGAGTCATAATAGGATTTCTTTGATATAACCTGTGCAACGTACCCATCATCTGTCTGAGCGTAGTCATTGGTACCAGCTTTCTGCCAGTGCTTATATTTAATATCTTTCTCATCAGCCTCAGATGTGGTGTATACAGGATATTCCTTTAAACCAACATCACGGTGATTTATTTTAATCGTGAACAATAGTGGAGAAACCTTAATTTAAGTATCTGTAGTTCCTGTTTGACTAGAACTCCCAGCATCTTTACTAGGTTCCATACTCTCTTTATAATTTTTATACTCTCTGGTAACTCTCTCATATAGTTGCTCCCTACGGTTTTTCTGGTCTATGCCATTTATTAGACACATGTCACTGTATAATAACTGATAATCTAACTTACCATCTTTAATGTATTTGTTCAACAGACGAAAACCTTGTTTATATGTACTATACAGACCAAAAAGTTAAAAAAAATATAAAAACTAAAAGGTATATGATGCAAGTAAATTCCTTATAAACAAAGTTAAGGTATAAGTCTATAAAAAACATTTACTTATACTACAAAAATAATATTTTGATTACAGTTTTATTTGTATATATATCAAGTGGGTACTCAATCCTAAAAAAGGTTTGAAAATAGCCGTAGAATGGGAGTACGTGGTATACACATAGCCCTACCCGTTGATTTTAAGGCATGGTGGGTAGTTCCGCCTATTGAAGATAGTCCAGTCTATTAAACAGCCAATACACTGCCCTACTTAAATAGCCGAAACTACTTACCTCCCTTAAAACGGGTAGAACTATCCCCCTGCTTACCTCTGGTAGAAATAGTTCTATCAGAAATTAATTAACTTCATAAGGGGAAACATTATGAAAACAGTAAAAGAATTTCTTCAGAAATATGGTAAACTCTTCAAGGTGAAACTCGTTAAGCCACGAGACGGACATTCGTGGCGTAAGTTTTACATTAAAAATCCCACTGACCAAATGTGGGAAGATGTAAAACCCTTGAGAGGGATGGAATATACGCTTGAGGGCAACCACTACATTCTAGGAGCCGAAAAAGCAGGCTCCAAATACAAGAATGGAGATGGTAAGAAACGTAAGCGTAAACTCCACCAAATAGAGTTCTACTTGGATACTACGGAAACAGTAGACCTCACAAACGCTTAGCGTTCGTTGATACCG
>Ga0209645_1001020_pt1 | contig 14226 bp, 11 predicted proteins | sample ETNvirenome_6_30_FD_184070 | JGI IMG/M metagenome (GOLD analysis project Ga0209645, IMG submission 184070) | Marine viral communities from the Pacific Ocean - ETNP_6_30 (SPAdes) (version 2) | ecosystem: Environmental > Aquatic > Marine > Oceanic | place: Pacific Ocean | collected 2013-06-19
ACCGGAGCATTACAACAAAGGAGGGATCGAGGCAATCGACGGTATCAAAGCCTCCATGACTGACACAGAGTTCAGAGGGTATCTCAAGGGGAACGCAGTCAAGTACTTATGGAGGTACAACTATAAGAACAAACCCGTTGAGGATCTTAGGAAGTGTCGCTGGTACTTAGACAGGCTGATACAGGAGCTAATCTAATGAAAGTTATAGAAGGGCAGTTTGGAGGCAAGAATGAAAAAGTACCAGTTCCAGCGGTATTTGCAGCTATTTCTGCAGTGGAGGATCTAGACAAATACGAAGACGCTTTCTGTATTGTTAAGTCGGATGATTACGTTGTTATTTCTACTAACTTAGACACACACCAAGTGTACTTCCTCATGGACCAAATCAAACTATCACTAATTACAAGAGGGGACTACGAAATCTAATGGACGCATACCAACAGTACATACACAAGTCCAGATACGCAAGGTATCTACCGGAGGAACAAAGGAGGGAGACGTGGCTGGAGACAGTCAACCGTTACCTAGACTTCTGGGTCAACAAAGAAAAGATCACACGTAAGGAAGCCACAGGGCTGTTTGACGACATCTACAAGCTGGACGTAATGCCCAGCATGAGAGCCTTGATGACCGCTGGTGAAGCTCTGGACAGGGACAACGTAGCTGGTTTTAACTGCTCTTACTTGCCTATTGACCACCCAAAAGCGTTCGATGAGATGATGTACGTCCTCATGTGTGGTACGGGTGTTGGGTTCAGTGTGGAACGCCAGTACATCAACAAGTTACCAGAAGTCGCAGAGGAGTTCCATGATACAGACACCGTTGTACACGTCGCTGACAGCAAAATTGGATGGGCTAAAGCGTACCGGGAGCTTATCGCAATGCTCTTTACTGGTCAAGTTCCAAAGTGGGACGTATCTGGAGTTAGACCTGCAGGGGCAACCCTTAAGACCTTCGGAGGTAGAGCAAGTGGTCCAGAACCTCTTGTTGACTTGTTTCAATTCACAATCGATGTCTTTCGCCAAGCTGCTGGACGGAAGCTTAGTTCCATTGAATGTCACGATATCTGCTGTAAGATTGCACAGATCGTCGTCGTTGGAGGAGTCCGAAGAAGTGCTCTCATCAGTCTCAGTAACCTCACTGACGACAGGATAAGACGTGCTAAGTCAGGACAGTGGTGGGTAGATAATCCACAACGAGGACTTGCTAACAACTCAGCGTGTTACACAGAGAAGCCAGATTTTGAAGCATTTTTAAATGAGTGGAAGAGTTTATATGAGTCGAGGTCAGGCGAACGGGGTGTTTTCAGTCGCATCGCAAGTCAACGACAGGCTGCAAAGAATGAACGAAGAGATGCTACCTTTGATTTTGGAACTAATCCATGCTCAGAAATCATCCTCAGGCCGTACCAGTTCTGCAACCTATCAGAAGTTGTTATCAGGGCAGAGGATAGCCTCGACAGCCTCAGACGGAAAGTACGAAGTGCGACTGTCCTTGGAACTCTCCAAGCAACCCTAACCAACTTCAGATATCTACGTAAGATCTGGAAAGACAACACAGAAGAAGAGGCGTTACTTGGCGTGTCCCTGACTGGCATCATGGATCACCCAGTGATGTCAGGGAGAAAAAGTCGTGAAGAACTTAAGTACTGGCTACAAGAGCTTAAAAAGGAAGCTATTAAGACTAACCGCAAATGGGCTGAGAGGCTTGGCATTAGCACTAGCACTGCCATTACTGCTGTTAAGCCTTCCGGTACTGTTAGCCAATTGGTTGATTCTGCATCTGGCATCCACCCTAGATACTCAGATCAATACATTAGACGAGTAAGGGCTGACGCACGAGATCCACTGTGTTCTGTCCTAGAGGCTTCAGGAGTGCCCGTAGAGGACGACGTGATGTCCCCCAGTACTAAGGTATTCTCGTTCCCGATAAAGTCCCCCAAAGGCGCTGTAGTGGCCTCTGACATGGGTGCTATGGAGCAGCTGTGCCTCTGGGAGATGTATCAGGACTACTGGTGTGAACACAAGCCATCCATGACGTGTTACTACAGGGACGACGAGTTCCTACAGGTGGGACAGTGGCTGTACAATAAGTTTGACAAGGTGAGTGGCATCAGTTTCTTGCCTTACTCAGAACACACGTACCAGCAAGCCCCTTATGAGCCTGTGGATCTTGAGACTTACAAGACGCTTGCTAAGGAGTTCCCAGAGAAGATTGAGTGGGACATCGTGGAGGCTAGTGACATGACCGAAGGTGCACAGCAGTTAGCGTGTGTCTCCGGGGTGTGTGAGGTGTAGACCAAAGGGGGCCTTTTGGCCCCTATTGTTCTTCTTCGTCTTTAGCAGCCGCTGAAGCCAAACTAGCGCCTATTAACATCCCACCACGATCCTGCATACGTTCTGCAGCTACCGTTTCTCTAGTTGGTTTAGCGGTAGCTATCTTTTCTAGAGCAGCGTCTACGTCAACAGCTTGTGAGTCTTTTTCAACAGGTGCTTTGTTTGAGATGTCAGATTTAGGATCTCTAAAGTTTTTGAAAACAGGAGGAGTGACCGCTATCAGAGAGTGAGGTATAATACGATCTGTTGCGGCTTTTACTGGCTTGATGTTTTCAAAGAAGTCATGAACGTCTGACATAATCAGTGCGGTTGTGCCGTCAGGTTTTACATAGCCAGACACATGAATACCACCTTCAACAATAGCAGATCCCGTAGTGCTACCAGAAAAATATACCTTACCGTCTGCTTCTTTACCAGTAATAGTAAGGTTCTGCCTTCTTAGTTCGTCAATTAGAGTCCCTTGGTTTATAGCAGTGCCTTCTAGAGCTTTAAAAGCGTTGTTGATTTTGTACGCAGGAGAACCTTGTTTTCTAGTGGATGTTAAATCGAATAGATGACTACCGGATGTTTGTCCTTTTGCTGCTTTCTTCATAACAACCACGGCAGGAACACCTGTTTCGCCAAGCGCGTCTTTATGTGCGTTAAGAATGTTCTGCTCTAGTCTATTAGACACACCCTCAGAAAACGACACGTCGTATCTGTCGCTGGCCCCTTGATTGTTTTTAAGGAACCAAGAAGACAAAGTACCTCTCTGGTAGGCGTTATAAGGCTCGACAAAGGACTCTAAAGCAATCTGAGCAAGCCCTTCGTTTAAACCGCCGCGTCTGCCTGCCTGTGAGCCAATGTGCATCTGGTAGATAGCTTCTGCCACAGCTTTAGGGACACCTCTAGCAGGCAGCTGAGAACCTAATTCTCGTATTTCTTTATCTAACTCAAAATGCCTTTCTGTACGCTTTCCTTCAGGCTTGTCTAGCCCTCTATATTCTTGTTGTTTTTTTGCTATCTTTTGTAAAATATCCCTACCTTCAGGGGTATCTGCAAATCTAGAGGCAATCATATGTGCCTCAATAATTTGCCTTCCGGTTTCAGATAGACCCTGCTCTCTAAACAAAGCACGAGACTCAGGACTAAACAGGTCCTTAACAGTTCTTTTAAACCCTTCTCGTGCAAACTTAGAAACAGCACTTAGCTTTGCCACCATTGCCCGTGTTTCTTTCGATGATTCAAAGTCTTCTGTTTTTAACGTGTCTTGACCAATTTTTTTACGGAACTGTCTAACCTTTTGCCGTAACGAATTAGGAACCAGCATTCCGTTTTCAGCTAAGTCTAGAAAACTGTTAAAGCGTGAATTAGCGTCATACATTGCTTTTTCTAGACGTTGTTCTCTTTCCGTTAACCCCCTAAAGGCTCCTGCTTGTTTAGGGTTTGTGGCGCTTGGTTCATATATCCCATAAAAATTGTCTATGTAGTTGTCTAAAGAAGCTAACTCCATGCCTCGTCCAGAGAGCCTTCCTGTTCTTTGGTCTACAATGTTGGACCCGATTTGCCTCATGAATGATCCTAAACCAAACAAACTTAAGTCAGCAGCAGAAAGACCTGCACCGACGTTCCTAGCCATACGTGGGTATCGTTCTGCTGTGGCTGCAATGGGCCGTGTTACAGGTTCTGCAATAATCCCCAAAGGAGGAAAAAGACTACCTGCTGCCTCCATCGCAGGCCCAACAGTTTTTTCTGCGACAGTGCCTAACGTAGCGTCCGATAAATTACCTAATGATCTTAAGTAAAACTCAGGCGCAGTAATTTCTCCTAACTCATACATCTGCCTTTCTTCACGCTGTCTTTCAACGGCAGGTACAGCTCCACCACCGTCTGTACGAGGATCAGTAAAAAGATTTGGAGATAATCTAGGCATTACTTTTCTTCCTGCTCTTGCTCTGCTTCAGCGATGATCTGCTCACCAGCTGCCCTAAACGCAGAGTACACGATTGCTCTCTGGGCCAAAAGAGACTTCTTAGTCACAGGATCTTTTGTCCTAGCTAAGCCTTTCTCTATTTCTTTGAAGATGTCATTGATAGCGTAAGACACTTTAGCACGTATGTTGGCAGGTGTCTCTGCTTTCAACGCCCTTTTGATAATGACGTAGGGAGAAGCAACAACACCTAAACCCAGCGCATAACCAGCGTTCATCACCTTACCCAAAGCAGTCTCACCAACTAACGAATCTAAGCCCAACTCTTGAATGTAGCGACCAACAACTCCCTTTGACTCTTTAGCAGCCTTCAGTGCAATATTGTCCTGCACACTCAAAACTCTCGACTGTCGTGCGAAGATGTCTTCAGCTTCTGGGACAATATCAAAGAGAGACCTGTTACCTGCCCTACGTACAGCATGTGCGATCAAGATGTCTGCATTTAGTCTTGAGTCACCAACGTCAACACCTGAGCGTTTCATTCTGTCGTCAAAGATACGACGAGCGTTTAAGAAACCTTCAGCAGTATTTCCCTGTTCTTTTAAGATAGCTAAAAACTCATCATAATTTTTTTGTAGTTTAGTTTTAGCTGTCTTGTTGTTAAGGATTCTAGGATTATTACTGAGGATCTCTCTGAACTCTGCCGCAAGATATTCCTGAAATTTAGCGGTATCTACTGTCTGTGCTTTTCTTCTCCTAGCCATGCCCAATAGAGTCCGGTCAAGCTTTTCTAAATACTCTAGCGTTCTGTTGAGATTCTGCTGCAGAGTCAGGTTTCCTTTTACTCCTGCTCTCTTTAGCTCATCTATCACGTCTAACTGCTCTTGACTAGCCAGTTGTTGTTGTGTCCTAAACGGTCCTCTTGGTTCTGTAGTCAGCTTAGCCTGCTCTATGCTTTTTTGAGGCGAAGAGTAGGCAATATTGTAAACATCTTTATCAACACCCGCTAACGGTTGCGTAACTTTTCTTGAGCCAATAGTTGAGACTTTGATTGGGCGCAAGTCAGGAGAGTAGTCTACGAGTATTCTCTTAGGTAAACCCAGCTGTATTTCAAAAAATGATCTCCAGTTAGCCGCCTGATTGGGGTACTTTTCGGAGTACTCTTCCCAAGCTTCCGCACCTTCAGCCAACGCTTCCATTGCCATTTGTCCAGTTTCTGTTTGCACAGCTTGATTAAGAAACTCCATAGTCCCTTCTTTAGCTGAGTCAGGGACTAGTGCCAGTCCTTTCTCTGCGCCAACTACAATTGCATTGGCTAAAACATCAAAGCCAAGTGACACAGGATTCCCAACCGTTTGCAAAATCACGGAAGGTAAGTTGGTTCCTTTCTGTACTCCCATGTTGGCGTAGGTGTCTTCAAGAGACGGAACTGTAGTCATCTTCTCTACAGATTCGCCTATACGTCCACCTATAGCAGCGCCACGCTCCATAAACCTCTGTCCGGGTTGGGCCAGTATTCTGTCAAAAGCTGACGGTTCCTCTGGAACAACGGCGTTGTCTAATGTTACTTGTCTTTGTTCTAAGATTCTTGCAAGAATAGCAGCATCGTCATCTGGTTGAGCTAGTTCTTCTTCTTTAGAGCGAGGACCATAGATTCTTTCAAAAATTTCTGTATCTGTAGCCATTTTTAAATGTCCAGTTTTTTAAACGATCCGTCTACAAACTTATACGCAGGTCCTGTCGGTCCTTGCGGAGTATACATAACTACGCCAGTCACAGGATCTCTACCGTATCCTGCTGCTTGATACTCAGGGCTGTTCCAAGGAATAGCGTCTACAGGCACTACACCAGACGCTATTTGTTGTACTCTATCTAAATAGTTAAATATTTTTTGAAGAGAGTCTAACTGAGCGTCCATAGACTGTCCAATGTTTAACGTCGCTACTTCGGATTGCAAAGCATTAAGTTCTAAGTTAGATACTTGTCCTAAACCAGTAGCTCCTTGAGCAGATGCTGCTTTTAACTTAGCAATTGCTTCTAAACCTAAACTTGACCTAAGGGACTCAATCAAACCCTTTCTGTTAAAAGCGGTTGTACCTCCTATCCAGTTTCCTGCAATTTGACCAAGTACTCCCGAAGATGCCCAATCGTAATACTCTCCTTCCGGGTCCATCAATTGTTTAATGTCGCCTTTTATTCTTACTATTTGAGAAATACGCTCGTTGTCCATTTCGACTTGTTCTAGTGTTTTCCCCGTTTCTTTTATAGGGAGAGTATTGACTAACTCGCCGTTTTCAAATATCCTAAAGTTGGGGTCTTCTTTACTAGGAGCAATAATTTTTCTGTCGACTTTGGGAGGCGCAGGCGGCTTAAACGGAGTCTGATATATTGGCTTTCTTGTAACAGGGTCTAACAAAACCGAACCCGGAGTCATGGTAATAGGCTCAGGTTTTTGACCCGCCATCTTTCTCAGCTGCGCTACACGAGGCTCCAGAAGGTTTGCCCTATCTCCTAATTGTGCCGCTGCTCTGAGCATATTACCAGCCTGTTGTCGCAAAGGCGCAGCAATCTGGGGGTTGTTTGCGTAGTCCTGTAGCTCAGACATAAGCATCTGAGCGCCAGCCCTTTTTTCTCCTACTGCTTCTTGTTTTGTTTTTCGTTGTTGTTCAAGAGTAACAGCAGATTCCATAAGTTTTCCTGCTTGTTCTGGATAACCAGCAGCAGATAACTGTTGAGACAGTATTTTCATACTTGCAAAATCGCCAGAACCCATAGCTCCTTGTGCTTGTTGCATCAGCTGGTTAAACTGCTCTTGTTTTTCTCGTTGCTTGATTTGACCCGGAACACCACCAATGGCAGCACCCAAGTCAAACAAGCTCTGAGTCATCGCGGGTCTGCCTAAGCTGGACAAAAAACCCTGTGAAAATTTAGCCATTATGTTCTCCTATTTACCAAACAAGCCGCCAAGTGCTGCAGAGGCGATACTACCGCCAACTCCACCAGCAATGTTAGCTTGTCCCAGAGCAGACTGGAGTAGTGCTTCAAGTCCAGTAGCGTAAGTCTCGCCATATGTACCAGCTTGTTCTGACAATGATTGACGCTGACGTTCTGCAGCAGTCATTCCGGGTTCCAAAGCACCCAACAGCTGAGCCTGTGGTACGTATCCAGCGGCCAACATGCCTGACCCAAGCTGAGCCTGACGTTGCTGCTCTTGTCCTGCAAACTCCATAGCACCCAAGATAGCTTTATTCTTAGCTTCTTCCTGAGCCTGTGCCAATGCTAAGGCTTCGGGTGTCCCACCAAACATACCTGTGCGTGTCCCAAGTCGCCCTTGTGCAGCTAGACGCTGCTCCAGTGCTAGTCTCTGTCGCTCTTCTTCAGGGGTCATTGCTGCCCTCATGCGATCATAGACTTCCTGCTCTCGTTGAGCCGTGGGCATAGCAGCTTGTCCAAAGAACATCCCGGCACGTTCCATTTGCTGCCGTTGTAGTTCCTGTTCTTCTGGTGATGTCTGAAGTTCATACACCATCTGCCCTGTAGCAGGGTCTTCACGCATCCCAAACCGACCACCAGTGGCTGACGTTACTGTGTAGGGTTGAAACTCAAGCATACCCCGAAGTTCTTGAGCAAGCCCCTGATCTCCAGCCAAAGCGCCATAGGCTTCTCTACCGATGTCCCCTACGTCTTTGTACCCTTTGGTTGCAAGCCCTAAACCAGCACCAGCAAGAGTTGCGGCTCCACCGTCACCACTAAAAAAATCCAGTATATCGTCAAGCATCAGTACGTCCCTCCATTAATCGTCCCGGTTGACAACGTACCTGTAAACGTCAAGCCAGCTATAGTGGTAGTCCCTGTAAACGTAGGACCTGCTGTGTCAGCTTTCGTTGCAATCGCTGTTGCAATGTTGTCAAACTCAGTTTCAAACTCAGTTCCTCTGATAATTTTGTTGTCGTTTCCTGAAGACAAAGTGTCCTTATCAGCAAAATTTGTTGTTTTTGTATAATTACTCATATTGTTCTACCTACTAGCGCAAGTACGTTTATTTCCTGTAAAGAAAGTTCACCGCCATTAATGTCAACTTCTAAGCCAATGGTCAAACTACCGCCACTACCATTAGTGTTGATAGCGTTTCTGGACGTTAGAACACCCGTAGAAAACTGACCTATACCAAACTCAGCTACCCCAAACTCAGCAGTTGCGTGGTCACTTAAAGTCAAAACTTCTGCGTTGTACGCTGACCCAAAGTCATAGTCCCACTTGAGCAGCACGTCCAAGCCACTACCACCTACAATTGTAGGACGTATTTTCTTGAGGAACTTAAGTTTAGAAGGATCACCAAAAGCAAGCTCAGGGCTAAAGTACTTAAACGTGTAGGGGTTACCGTTGTCCTGATACCCTGAGTAAGTCCCTAGTCCGTTTGTGCTGCCGATAAGTAAGTCCCCGTTGTCCCTACGCTCATACGAAGTAAACCCCGTAGAGGGCCATTGTGTGACTCTGTAGGACCCATTTTCTAAAGTACCTCTGATGTCAAAACAGTAGGTGATGTTCTGGTTAACAAAAGTCAATAAATAAAAGTTTTCTTCTGGATGGTACACAGACTTGTAGAGTTCGTTAGCTTCAGCCACTCGCTGCATGATGTCCTTAGTAATTGTACCGGACAAGTTAGAGATGGGTAGGGACTTCTCTTGTATTGTCCTGCCAAAGCTCTTTAGTCCTGTCCTGTCTAAGAAGATTACGTCTACACCTGTGTACTGTACCGTGTCCCTACCTACGCATCCAACACCGGATATAGTGTCCTGTAGAGCCATTGTAGCTGGAGCGTCAGCACCGTTGTAAACTACAATACTACGCTTGCCAAAAATAATGAGTAAGTTGTTGTGTGCAGCTAGTGCTACAATCTCGTCATGACCGTCGGGCCACACTTTAGATATGTCTATGGAGCCTGACGTACCACCTGACCAGTCATGTCCTATCAACAGGTCAGACCAGTACACCGTGGACTTGTCCGTAGCAAAGTCTGCTGTCCAGAGTCTACCGTATGCTGATAACACTTCGTTACCATACATAGTCAAAGAGACACCAGCAGCACCTGAGACTGTACTGAGTTTGACTACTGATCCACTTGAGTTGTTGTACACAAGCGGCTCGTGTGCACGTTGGAAGAAGTATATGTTGTCATTAAAGTTAACCATCTTCCACTCGTCGGCACTAATAGTGTAACTGCCGGGAGTCTCGTCAGCCAACGTGGTTGTGCCACTGAGTATCTTGTTGTTGCCCACAGAGAAGACTTTGGTGTTACCAGCGTCGTCCCTGAACTCTTTTATTGCGCTTAGGTAGTCAGTCCCTAGTTGTGTTTTATTAGTAGTGACTACGTTGAGCCCTTTTCGAGCAGCAATACGACCTCTTCTGTCAATGATTGCGTTGTCTGCAGTCTCAGCAAAAGATGGGTCCTGAGCAAGCGGAGCGTCTTCGGTGTTAATGCCTTGGAACGCTGGTGCTACAAGATTAATGCTTTTGAGTTCTTGCGCCATACAAACCTCAAGGGGTGTAGAATATTGTTTCTTCTGGGTGTCTACCTGCGTCCTGTGCAATTGCGTCAGATAGATACCTGTTGGCTATCGTGAAGTACTCCTGTGTAGAAGTACCACCAGTTTCTCCACGCTCTCGTGCAGCCAGTGCGACAGCCAAGTGGACTACGGGCATCGGAGGTACTTCTAGAGTGTCCGTGTTTGCACTTAAGTCTGCGTTACGGAAAGCTCCACTAAACCGTAATGAATAAACACCATCAGGCTTAGGGTACACGTCTATGTTGGGGTCATCGCTTGCGTCAGTGTTACGGAACGTGTAGTACTTGGGTGCACCGGACACTGGATTACCTATGAAGAACTGCTCGTCAAACCAGTCATTAGTCTGGTACTCCATCACAAGATTAGACGTGTCATTGATGATGTTAAACTTCTTAACCTTGTTAGCACCACCAGTTAGAGCGTAAGTGTACGTCCCTGCAGAAGTAGTGATTGTAAGCGGGTTACGAAGTGCCGACCAGTCCCAAGAGTTCTCCACTAGGTCCTTAGCGTCATTAACAATGTCCCCTATGAGCTTACTGTACGCTGTGCTTTGTACTGAGGCTACTTCTGTTTCACGCAGCCTTCTTAGTACATTGTTGACTAAATCTAAATAAGTCATTAGGCTATCCCTTCAAACAAACTTTCTCGTATAATTCTGTTTAGCTCTACGTCATAATCTTTTGGCTGGTACTGTACACCAGTAAAAGGTGTTCTAGTGTAGGACAAGCGATCCATGTAACCTTGTCTACCAGAACCAGTAAACATACCTGCACCACCTGTTCCAGTCCCCGTACCTTCTCCAGTCCCTGCTCCCTCACCAGATCCTTCGCCTGTACCAACACCAGTCCCTAAACCGTCGTCTTCACCCTCGCCTTCACCAGCACCTTCACCAGTTGACGTACCGTCCCCTACGCCGTCCCCAGTTATATCTATGTCTATAACGTCGTCAGGCTCTTCTTCCTCTTCATCGTCCTCTGGTAAATCCAATGTACCGCTGTCGGACGGATCTGCAGTGGTCTGTTGCTGCTGCTCTTCTTCCTCTGTATCAGTACCGTCTCTGTCAGTAGGCCAACCAAAAATAATGTCTATACCGTCGTCGTCATCTTCGTCTTGACCTTCACCTTCTTCAGCTTGTGTTTCATCAGTGGTTTCCTGTGGGTCAAAAACGTCAGGCTCTGGTAACTCATCAACTACTTCTGGTTCTTCTTCTAGTTGCTCGTTTCCTTCCCTATACCTGTCTAACTCTTCTTGTAAAGCCTCTTTTAACTCTGGGTCTTCCTCAGCTTCAATTGCTTCCTCAAGCTGAGCTTCAACAACCGATCCATCGCTATCTTGACCTATTGGTTCACCTGTAAGCGGTTCATCGGAGTAAATTGTGTCCCCTGCGTCAGCGTCCCCTGTAGTTTCTGTGGACGTATCCGTAGTTGTGGAAGTACCACCACCGCCACCACCGCCTTCGTCTTCTTCAACAACAACTTCTCTAGGGACAACTCTAATACCACCACCGTAACCGGGGGTCCCTGTCATCTCGTGTGTTCTGATGTTAATTACAGTACCGTCAGCAAGCACTACGTCCTTGCCTAGCCAAAAATCACTCTCTTGTTGCAAATCAAGAAAAATAGTGATAAAATCTATTTGGTCCTCTACTGGATCAGAAAGGTCCCCAAACTCTTCAGACGCTGCAAAATCTAATAAAAGTTGTTCGTCTCTGGTTGGTTCTGGTGTCTCTACTAATCCAAAATCCGCTGCTAATTGGTTTTCTCTTTGTTGGTCAATCTGTCTTTGTCTTTCTGCTTCTTCAGCAGCACGTCTAGCTTCTTCCTCAGCTTGCCTTCTGGCTGCTTCTTCAGCAGCACGTCTGGCTTCTTCTTCGGCTTGCCTTCTAGCTGCTTCTTCGGCTGCTCTGGCTTCTTCGGCTAACCTAGCTTCTTCGGCTAACCTAGCTTCTTCCTCAGCTTGCCTTCTGGCTTCAGCTTCGGCTTCAGCTTGTAACTCATCAGCTGTATCGTCTCCGGTTAAGTCAGAATCAACATCAAAGTCATCAGTATCATCTACTGTGTCATCTACAGTATCATCTACTGTGTCATCTACAGTATCATCTACTGTGTCATCTACAGTATCATCTACTGTGTCATCTACAGTATCATCTACTGTGTCATCTACTGTGTCATCTACTGTGTCATCTACTGTGTCATCTACAGTATCATCTACAGTATCATCTACTGTGTCATCTACTGTGTCATCTACAGTATCATCTACAGTATCATCTACAGTATCATCTACAGTATCATCTACAGTATCATCTACAGTATCATCTACTGTGTCGTCTACTGTGTCGTCTACTGTTTCTTCTAGTAAAATATCGTAGTCAACGGTTGTATCATAACGAATACGGTCTTCCCGTCCAATAACAAACCGCATTGCTTCTGCAAACTGCTCAGGCGTAAGATACCGACGCATTCTGTTTACGTCGCCTGTAAAACCCTTAACTATTTCTTGAACAACCTGATCGTAATTTGGAGCATTGTCGGGAGTAATCCCTGCTTGCTGAAGAATGTACCTTGCGTGATTTTCTCTGTTTTGTGTTTCCTGCTCAGCAGTTCTTCCTTCTGCTTCTTGTTCTAAGTCAGTAACTACGTCATCACTAACGTCATCATCGTCAGTGTCTTCTTCAGTAGTGCCAGTGTCTTCTTCAGTAGTGTCTACGTCTTCTTCAGTAGTGCCAGTGTCTTCTTCAGTAGTGTCTACGTCTTCTTCAGCAGTGTCTACGTCTTCTTCAGCAGTGTCTTCAGTAGTGTCTTTTTTGTCTTCTCCGGGTAATGGTTCTTGACCAGATTTATCTTCAAAGAACTCTTCGGCTTCTTCAGTAAACTCTCCAGACTCGTATTGTTCTTGTTCTAAGTCAGTAACTACATCATCACTAACGTCGTCATCGTCGTCTTCTTTAGTTTCCTTTTTGTCTTCGCCCGGTAGCGGTGCTTGACCAGATTTATCTTCAAAAAACTCTTCGGCTTCTTCAGAAAATTCCCCAGACTCATATTGTTCTTGTCCTGAGTCAGTGTCTACGTCATCACTAACGTCATCATCATCAGTATCATCTATAGTAATGTCAACATCTAACCCAATTTCTGAGTATTCTTCATCGGAACGGTCCACTGTGTCTTCTGGTACTAGTCTTCCGTTTTCGTCGCGGACATAGTTTACGCCTTCATAAACGTACCTAACAAAATTTCCTTCTTTGTCTGTTATTAATTCCCCGTTGCTTACTATGTCTTTTTCTTTTGCTCGGGGTGTGTTACCTGCTTCATAATCAGCATAAAGTTGTTCTATAACAGAAACATCTAGTGTTTGATTTGGGTTTAGCTCTCTTTCTCCAGCCCATTCATAGTATAAATGCCTAGCTTCTTCTCTTGTATATCCTTCAGAAATTCTAGCTTTAATCCATTTTTGTTTTTCTTGAAGCTCTCGTCTTTGCCCAGCATTCATGTTTCTAATTTGTGCTAAAGTACTGGGACTAGCGCCAAAACCAGCATCAAAAAGAAGTTGAAAGTCTGCAAGTTGTCCTGCAAGCCTGATACTACCGTCTGGGTTAATTATACCCGCTTGTATTAAAAAGTTTCTTGTCGCTGAATCAAGAGTTTCTAAAAAAGCTATTAAAGCTTCCCGGCTTGGCGCAGGACCTCCTCCAAAGCCTCCTCGTTTATCACTACTAACAGGGTCAGAAGGTTTGCCAGTCAGCATTCCGGGTGGTCTGCTTTTGGACATTACTTAGACACCCCTGTACGCTTCTCGTAGGTCCTCATCGCGCCCAACCCAAGCATACCCATAAGTACGGGCATCATGGTGGCTGTGTCAATCAGAGGGACACTAACGGGGATCTCAAGCAACGCAAGGACAAAGTTAGCAAACGGTATGACCATGAAGTTCCCCATCATGCCAAAAACACAACACCACCCGACTGCGGGGCGCCAACCCGAAACAAAGATGGACTTATGCTGTGCTTCAGCCTTGTTGACCTCTAGCTGCCCCTTGGCAAGCTCCTGAGCGTGTTTCTGGGCCATTGTAGCGACTTCATGCGCTAACTTAGCCTTTTGGTCCTTGTCCTCTATGAACTTGTCCAGAAGCCCTGTAACGGGGCCTATGAGCTTATCTATCATAGTGCTTACCTAAATATTTGTACGTATATGTACAAGCCACCAATAGCAAATATCATACACAGAGAGCCGATAGTTACGTACATACTAACTTCTTTGATTAACTTCTTACGCTCTCGTTGCTTTCTCTTGAGATTAGCTATTTCCCTTTCGTGGTTTTGACGACTGGCTTCTACGTCAGCCATCAATGCTCGCCATTCGGAGCCAAGGTTATTCATCAGCAAGCTGTCCTTAAGCATCTGCTCAAAGTTAGCCGCTTG
>Ga0209645_1001021_pt1 | contig 14208 bp, 11 predicted proteins | sample ETNvirenome_6_30_FD_184070 | JGI IMG/M metagenome (GOLD analysis project Ga0209645, IMG submission 184070) | Marine viral communities from the Pacific Ocean - ETNP_6_30 (SPAdes) (version 2) | ecosystem: Environmental > Aquatic > Marine > Oceanic | place: Pacific Ocean | collected 2013-06-19
GAAGGAAATAAAATAATGAGTGAAAATTTCAAAGGTGATAAATCTCCAAAAACACCATTAGAGTCTTTAGATAAATTTTTAAAAAATATTTATAAGTATGAAGATGAAGAAAGACCTGGAAGTCCTAATATATTTACAAGTCAAGCAGGGATACCTGGAAAATATTATTATAAAATGTATGGTTCTGATGTAGATACTTCATCTGTTAGAGATGTATGGGAATTTGCTAATAAACCTTATATAGTAGAATGGAAACCTTCTGATTTATATCAACATCATGAAGAAGTTACAGGTAGACCCGCTAATGCAGTATGGTTTGATACTGATGAAAGAATTACTGAAAATCCTGTAGATACTTTAAATATAAAAAGAGGTAATCTTGTAGATTTTATGGCTGAATTATCTCATGCGGTACAGTATAATAGACCTCAAGATGATAGAGATAGTATTAGTGCAAATGCATTAAATCAATTAAACCATATGATGCATGAACAAAGATATGGAGAAGATTGGACTCATGAGGGTACTGCTCATTTAAAAATAGAACCTAAATTATGGAATATGTTAAAACAAAAATCTTTAATGACAAAATTAAAAGAATGGTGGAATGATTAGTTTGCATGGCTAATATAAACCTACATAATGTGTCTAAAGAAGAAGAGGCACTACATCTTGCATCTAAAGATTTAATTTCCTTTGGTAAGTTATTTTTACCTGATGATTATTTAAGGAGTGAAACTCCTCCTTTTCATTATGAAATTGCAGATATAATTACCAATACGGATAATAGACAAGTTGCTATTATTATACCACGTGGTCATGGAAAAACTGTATTAACTAAATGTGACGTATTAAAGTCGTTTTGTTTTGCAGATAAAAACAATCCTTTATTCTATGGTTGGGTATCAGCTACTGCAAAGTTAGCTACAGGTAATATGGATTATATTAAATATCATATTGAATTTAATGAACGAATTAAATATTACTTTGGAAATTTAAAAGGTAAAAAATGGACAGAAACAGATGTAGAGTTATCTAATGGATGTAAACTCATTTCTAAATCAAATATATCGGGTATTCGAGGAGGGGCTAAATTACATAAGAGGTATGACCTTATCGCACTTGATGACTTTGAAGATGAAAATAACACAATTACTCCAGAAGCAAGAGCAAAAAATTCAAATCTTATCACTGCTGTCGTATTCCCTGCTCTTGAGCCTGGTTCTGGTAGGTTACGTATTAATGGTACTCCTGTGCATTATGATAGCTTTATTAACAATCTTATCGTCAATTATGCTAAAGCGACTAAAGACGGTGAAGATTTTTCTTGGCAAGTATATACAAGGAAAGCAATAGATAAAAAAGGTATAATGTTATGGGATTCTTGGTTTGGTGCAAAAGAAATGGAAAGGAAGAAGAAATTCTATGCCGATTCAGGGCAACCTTCCAAGTTCTACCAAGAATACATGATGGAAGTACAATCAGAAGATGATGCGGTATTTACGAGAAAGCATATCAAATATTGGGATGGTTCTTTCTTGTATGATGAAAGTACGAATATTCCGTTTGTTATTGTGGATGGTGATGCTCGGCCTGTTAATGTATTTGTTGGTGTGGATCCTGCAACTGATATTAATAGACGAGATAGCGATTATTCTGTTCTTATGGTTGTCGCTGTTGATCACAATAATCTCATATATGTTATTGACTATATCCGTAACAGGGCATTACCTGTACTTGGCATTCCTGGAAATAATCAAAAAGGAATCGTTGACTACATATTTAGTTATAATGATGTTTATCATCCTTCTTTATTTACTATTGAAGAAACTACTATGTCGAGACCGATATTCCAAGCATTAAAATCTGAGATGATGAGAAGAAATGATTTTAGTGTAAAATTTAGAGAAGAAAAACCAGGAACAAGATTATCTAAAAGAGATAGAATACAGGAAGTTTTAGCACAAAGATTTAGTGTAGGTCAGATACACATTAAAAAAGAACATTATGATTTGGAGAGGGAAATCATTACATTTGGTCCAAGAATGGCACATGATGATACTATAGATGCATTAGCTTATGCATGTAAGTATGCACATCCTCCTCAAAATATAGAAAGTAATGATAAAAAGAAAACTTATAAAAGGAAAAAACCTATGGCAAAATCATGGGTTATAGCATAAGAGGATATAATGGCTGATAAAATTGCTGAAAAAACAAAAAAGTTATTTGATACGGTATCTAAGACAGAAAATCGTAGTCAATGGGAATATATAAACCAAAAAGGTTATGACTTTGCACATGATAATCAATTAACTGATATGGAAAAAAAGGCATTAGAAGAACAAGGAATGCCTACATTTACTATTAATAGGATAATGCCTGTAGTTGATATGTTGAATTTTTATGCAACTGCTAATTCACCAAGATGGCAAGCCGTTGGAGCTGAAGGAAGTGATAGTGAAGTAGCTGCTGTATTTAGTGATATTGCAGATTATATATGGAATAACTCAAGTGGTAATGTATTAATTAGTAATGCAATTAATGATGCAATAACAAAATCTGTTGGTTATATTGTAGTAACTAAAGATTCTGATTCAGATAATGGTATGGGTGATGTTATTATACAACAACCTGATCCATTTGATGTATTTGTTGATCCTAAATCAAGGGATATACTATTTAGAGATGCATCTTTTATTATGATACGAAAGATAATGAAGAAAGGTCATTTAAAGAGCATATTCCCTGATATGAAGAGGAAAATCAATTCAGCCTCAGGTAATCACTATACTGAAGATTCTTATACGGAGAAGACGTTTGACAACGATAGAAAAGATTTCCATTATAAAGATATATCTTCTATAGGTTTTGATAAAATGGATGATATGATAGAATACTACGAAAATTATGAGGCTGTTAAAGTTCCATTTATGAATGTAGTGTATCAAATACCACCAGATCCTGAACAAATTAGAGAAATATCTGCACGTGTTAAAGAGATAATGTCAGATACTAAACGTGAAATGGATGTTGAGTTAGAAGAACAAGAAATTCAAATGTCTGAAGCATTAGAACAAGGTAACATTACAAGAGCAAGATATGAACTTGAAATGGATAAAACCAAGAAAGAAATGGCTCAGCAATTAGAATCTATGCAACGTGAGTATATGAGTGAATTTCAAGCTCAAATTACTCAAGTAGAAAACAAACTTGTTTCTGAAAAAGAATATAACATTCTAATGGAGAATAATGAATTTAAAAAGAATGTTGTAGATGCAGTTAGATTCCATAAACAAAGAATTAAATTAACTTGTGTTGTTGGTGATAAAACACTATATAGTAAGATATTACCTTTAGAACAATATCCTATTATACCTTTGCATTATAAATGGACTGGTACTCCATATCCTATTTCTGCTGTATCTCCCTTAATTGGTAAACAAAGAGAATTAAATAAAGCACATCAATTAATGGTACACAATGCATCATTGGGTTCTTCTTTAAGATGGACTTATGAAGAAGGTGCAATAGATACTGATTATTGGGAAAGTTATTCAGCAGCGCCAGGAGCATTACTACCAAGAAGACCTGGATTTGAAGACCCTAAACCTGTATTACCGTTTCAGTTAAACAATGCATTCTATAGTATTGTTCAAGAAGGTAAAGGTGATATGGAATATTTAGCAGGTATTTATGCAGCTATGCAAGGTGATACTCAAGCAACAGGAGATATGCCTTATCGTGGTATGTTAGCAATGGATGAATATGGTACACGTAGGGTTAAACAATGGATGAAGAACTCTATTGAACCTGCATTAACTCAGATAGGTGAAGTTATTAAAGAATATTCTCAAGTAGTATATACTGCAGAGAAAGTCTTTAGGATAGTACAACCAAGTGCATTGCAAGAAGAAAAAGATTTAAAAATTAATGTACCTATCTTTAATGATTTTGGTGAAGCAATAGGAAAATGGAGAGATTATCCTGCAGCTAAATTTGATGTAAGGATTATTGGTGGATCTACTTTACCTGTTAATAGATGGGCATATTTAGAAGAATTAAAAGAATTAATGAAACTTGGAGTAGTTGATGATATTGCAGTATTAAGTGAAACTGATGTTAAAAATAAACATTTAATTGCACAAAGAAAATCTTTGTATTCACAATTACAACAACAAGTATCAAGTTTAGAAGAATCGTTAAAAGATAAGGAAGGTGCTATTGAAACTCTTGAAAGACAACTTGTACAAGCAGGCATTAAAAATAAAATCATGCAAGGTACTGTTGAAGTTAACAAGAAAGTACACGATAGCAAATCCACTATTCATAAAGAAGAACTTGAAACTAAGGCACAACAAAAATTCTTAAGAGATAGTTTGAAGCAAAAAGCAGATACTATGAAAAAAGAAGCAGACATAATGAAAAATGGTTTGCAAAAAACAACAGAACAATAATAAATTATAGACGGAGGTAATTAATGTCTCTAATCGAAGAAAATAGGGGTAACCCAGAAGAATCTGTAGAAACAGCACAACAAGTTGCTGAAGACGCAGTATTTGGCTCTCCTGATTCTTTTTTTGAATCCCTTGACAATGATGTTAATGGGAATATCCTTGATAACGAACCTGAACAGGTAACTCCTTTCCAAGAGGACTCCAATACAGCAGGGGCTGATGTCGAACAGGTATCACCTAATAATGAGGTTGAAAATCTCAAGAAAAGATATGGTGATTCCACACGTGAAGCACAAAGAATGAAAGCCGAGTTAGATGAACTCCAACCTTTTGTTCCGTTGCTGGAAGCGATGAAAACAGACAGTGGACTTGTTGATTATGTTAGAGATTATTTCACCAAAGGTGGTGAAGTACCCAAGAACGTAAAAGAACAGTTAAAACTTGATGAAGACTTTGAATTTGATACAAATGATTTTGTAAATGATGAAAAATCTGATTCTCGTAAGGTTTTTGATACAATGGTTGATAGTGCTGTTAACAAAAGAGTTAACAATGTTATGAGTAATGAACGTGCTAAAGCTGAAGAAATGAGAAAATCATTTGAAATAAAAAAAGAAGCATTAGCATTTAAAGAAAGACATCAATTAACAGACGATGAATTTCAGAATTTCGTAACAGAAGCAAAAGACCATTATAATAAAAAAGGCTTATCATTTGAAGATATGTACTTCTTAATGAATAAAGATAAAGTTAAAGGCAATATCGCAACTTCAACTAAGAATGACATGATTAAACAGATGAAAACTGTACGTGACATACCAACAAGCCAAAGTGGCTCAAATAGTGCTGCACCTAAGAGTAATAACCCATCGGATAATGTGTTCGATTCTCTCTTAGGAATGGATGACAATTTAGACAACCTGTTCGGATAAGATTTTTATCTACCGAACATAATTAGAAAGGTAGATTAATGGCTGATTTATTTAATCTCGGTAACTTAGGAGTTACAGATTCTACCACAAATGATACTTGGTCTGCTGGTTCCACCTATAAAACAGGTGACCTTAGACGTAAGTATAATTTTGGTAATCGTGTTTCTGAGTTATCAATCGCACAAGACCCTTTTTTCCGTTTCGTTTCTAAAGTAGGTAAAAAGCCTACAGACGATCCGACTTTTAAGTTTACAGAAAAAAGAGGTTCATGGTATAAAAGATATGCATACGTAGTAGCATGTGGTACAGCAAGTTCTGTAAGTAAAACTGATGGTACTATAGATGCAAAGTCTGCTGGTGATACATATTTCTTCAAAATGGAAACTGATTACATGAATGATGGTAATCGTGGTAATGTATATGGTCAAGCAACTAACAAAGTCGTAGTTGGTGCATCTGGTACACAACCTCAATTCTTTTTAGAAGACCAAGTAATTAAGATTAACCTTGCAGCTGCAGTTCCTGGTTCAGCAAATACCGTTGCTGACCCTACAGGATATACTTTATTTAAAGTAACATCTGTAGATACAACAACAGATCCTGATGCTGCTATATTGGGTGGTAAAATCTTAAAAACATATACTCAAACTGCTTTAACAGTTCCTTCAGGAGTAGCTGGTGATGAGTTCCAAAATTTAGCACAAAGTGAAATTGAAAAAGCAAGATGTTATGTTGTAGGTTCATCTCATGATGAAGGTTCGGGTTATCCTGAAACTTGGAAAGACCAACCTTATGTTACAGGTTATGGACAAACTCAAATTTGGAAAACCACAATGGCTATGACAAATACTGCAAGAGCAACTGTTCTTAAGTATGAGCCTAATGAGTGGGCAAGAGTTTGGAAAGAAAAACTTGTTGAACATAAGTATGACATTGAGCAATCATTATTATTCGGTACTCAGCAATCTACAGTAGGTCAAACTACTCAAGGTGCTGTCGATTTTATTGGAAGTTATGGTAATGTATTTAGTTTAAATATAGCTACTAAAACTGCTGATGATTTCTTGGATGATATGAGTGCATTCTTAGACCCACGTTACAACAATTCAAATGCAACTGTTTTCTTCTGTGATACACAAACATTTAATTGGTTACATAAACTTGGTGGATTCTTCTCAAATAATATGGAGATTTCTGCTAACTTTAGAGCTGATTTAGCAATTACAGGTAGAAAGAAAGTATTAGGTCTTGACACAACTACAATCACTACAGTTTATGGTGATATGCAAGTTGTACGTAATATCCACTTAGATGGTTCTAACATTAAAATGTTGGCTATCAATATGGCTAATTGCAAATATAGACCTTTAGTTGGTAACGGATTAAACAGAGACACCTCAGTATATGTAGGTGTGCAAACACTTGAAAACTCTGGTGTAGACAGAAGAGTTGATCAAATATTAACAGAAGCTGGGATGGAATGGTCAATGCCTGAATCTCACGCTTACTGGGCATAGGAGGTAGATTATGAGTAATCTTTTATACGGTTTAAATAAAACTGATGATATGTTAGATGCTTTAGCTACAGCTGCAGCTTCTGGGGGTAAAGGTGCAACATCTTTTAGAGTTCAGGAGTTTAATGGTACAATAGCTGCTTCAAGTACAACTGATTTGGATTTTACACCTGATCAAGATGATGTAACTATTTTAGCTGGATATATAACAATAAGTGGTATTAGTGGTAGTGGTGATTTCGATGTAGATATTACTGCTGCTCATAGTTTGCTTGATACTATTGTAAAAGATGGTACTTATGCATTAGGGACTCAGTATATAGCTTCTGGTGAAGTTATAAGAATAGATCCTCAAACTGCAAGTGATACACTTGTTAAAGTTAAAGTTGTTTTAGTTACTTGTAAACTTGTAACTGCTTAAGAAAGGAGTAATTTATGGCTGGTAAATATTGGGTCGCAAATAATCCTAATTCTGAAATAACAGATGCAAAAGCACAAAAACTTGCAGAACTTTCTGCTACTACTATATCAGTATCAGAGCTTAATGATTTAGATGAATCAGCAACACAGCAAGAAGATATACCTGCTACAGGTGGAGCTTTAAGCTTAAATGCACGATTCTCAAAGTTAGGTACTGCCCCTTCAGGATCTGTAGCTATAACTTTAGCTGCTCCTACTGGTGACAATACAGGCATGATAAAAGTGATACAAGCAAGTGCAACTTTATCTGGTTCAAATAAGTTTACTTTAGATAGTGGAAATACACTAACTGGAGCTGGAACTTATACATTTGATGCAGATGATGAGTATTTGGTTCTTTTAGCTATGGAAGATAAATGGTTAGAAATATCAAAAACATGCACACATGCATAATAATAGTTAGTTTTTGTGAATAACAAATAACTTAGGGTAGCTCAAGGGTTTCGGTTTCCTTTGATTCTTGGGCTACTCTACCTTAGTAACACAACTCATTCACGCTTTTGTCAAGCTTAGAGAGGAAGTAAATGGCAGATTTTCAAGCACAAATAGAAGGCTTAACAGGTTTAAGTCTAACGGCATCAACTGCACCAACTTTAGATGAAGTAACTCAGTTTCTTCACGATGGTGTAATGGATGTTACCCAAAAGTGCATTCGCATGAATCCTCAAGACGCTTTGCTATTTACTGCAGATAGTGGTGAACAATCAAGTCAAAATAGTTATACAGTAAAAGGTCAAATAATATCTGTAGTTAGAGAAGCTGGTGTAAGTAATGATTGGAGAGAATGTCGACTTATTCCTCAATCTTTACAATCAAGAGTTACAGATAGTACAAGTCTTCACTATGCATCTAAATTTAATCCTGCATATACAGTTTTAGATAATGGTAAATTAAATATATTTCCTACTCCTGGTGCAGATCCTAACCAATTTAGAGTTTATTATATAAATAATGATGCTAAAAGAGATTCTGATGCAAATACATTAGCATATGGTGATTCTGATATAAGATTTTTCCCTAAAGAAAAAGTATACCTTGTTGTTATATATGCATCTATAATGTCATTAAATGCAATTATAAATGATATGGGTAAAGCAACAGATGTTGATACTGAGATAATTAATGATGATCCTGAAATGGCACAATTAGAGTTAGCTAAGAATAAAGAACGTCTTACAGAGTATGTTTCTACATACAAACAATTATTGCATCAATATAATGGTGCATTTGGTTTAATACAACAACGAAGGTCTCCAAGAAGACGACAACAAACTGATGAAACAGAGGTAACTACTTAATGAAAGTTCAAGAAATGATGGAACGTGCAGGTGTTACTGATACAGGTCGTGCAGTTGCATATATTAAAGAAGGATTAAGAGAAATCCAATTGCATATGAATGATAACTATTCATTAGGATTATTAAAAAATTATACTGCAAGTACTATTGGTTTTGGTTTAGGTTCAACTGTTATTACTAATGGAGTTGATTGGACAGATGCAACAGGTACTACTCAACCTACAGGATGGTCTATTTATGAATCTGAATCACTTACTGATATGGGTTATTCTATAGATTCAGGTAGATTAAAAATATTAACAAATACAACTGTTAGTGTTACTCAAAGACAAGGTATCTATCAATCAGTATCTCTTGTGGAAGGTGCTAAATATAAACTTTCTGTTAATATGACTTATAATAATTTAAGTTTACTATTATCTATAGGAGAAAAAGCTCCTACAGGTAGTACAGTTTCATCTGAGATGTTAGATTCCTATACAAATGATAATTTTTCATTAACTTCAACTGGAGTTCATACGTTTGATTTTACTGCAACTTCTTCAACTGCATATATTACTATTTATGCAATGGCTGCATTGTCAGGTGTATATTCATTTATTGATGATGTTTCAATAACTCCTTATCAAATTTCTGATTCAGCAAATGGTTTAGGACATTTTAGTTCAGGTATGAAAATGAGAGTAATAGATTCTACTTCTAATGATACAGACGAATCTTCAAATGCATCTACAGGATACTATACTGCAAAATCAGTCGCTGCAGGTGCTATTACATTAGATACTGCAATAACTACTGAGTCTGCAGGAAATTCTATAAAACTGATAGGTTCAGATTCAAGTTATATAGATTTAATAAAAAACAAAAGATTTTATGATTTACCAACAGATATTATTAAAATGAAGAATATTAGAATTAAAAATCATGATAATACATCAGGTAAATACAAAACAATACCAAGATTAACAGGTAATATATCAGAAGGAGACGATGATGGCATCTAATACTTTAGAGCAATATGCATATTATGTACGTGGTCGTCAAATTGGTATAGTACAGTTAAATCAAGAAATAACGAACACTACAGTCGAAAGAGTGTCAACTAAGACATCTTTATGGCAATCACCAAAAAAGACTGTTACAGATGCAATTCTGCTCGAATATATAGTAATGCCTAAGTCTAAGGATGGTGGTGAGATAGTAGATGAATCTGATGAACCAGATGTAGACGAATATTTAGCACTTGCATTGGTAGATTATTTAAAAGCAAAGTACTTCTTGGATAATAATGAAGTAGAAGCACACGAATATCATTTAAGAAAATTTAGAGAAAAAATTGGTAAGTATGAAAGTACAAGAATATTCCAAGAAAGAAGGACTATGCCAATTTCAACTTTTTCAATAACATAGGAGTTTATTATGGCATTAGGTCTACATAAACATACAGTACAAGAATCAGTAAATGCATCTTTAGGTCAAGGTGGATGTCAATTTATCAGCACTGCAGGAGATTCTCCGACACCAACGTCAGGAGATTTTGTTGCAATAAGCATGGTTGAGGATGCAACATTTGATTTACTTACTCCCAAAGATGCTACAATTTATTCAGGGAATACAGGTGCAGTTGGTGATGATATAACCACAAGTATTACTTTTCCTGCTGGAATGACTATCTTTGGAAGATGGACTACATTTAGTCTGAATAGTGGTTCTGTAATAGCATATCAAGGATAATAAATGCCAAGTTTAGGATTATTATCTTCTTTAAGTAACTCAGTTAGTGCATTGTCTTCTTATGTTAAAGATGGACTTAAACTCTATATGCCTCACTCCTCTCCTAAAGAAGTCAAGTTTGTAGGACAAGGTAGTACATCATTCGATGGCATTAATGACTATATAGATTGTGGTTCAGATTCGTCTTTAGATGTGGGTGCATCTGATTTTACAGCATGTTCTTGGTTTAAGATTGAAGATGATAATAGCCATAATGATATAATAGGTAAATGTACTTCAAGTTTAACTACTAATACACAAGGTTGGAGTGTTGCATTTTTTGATGATGATAAAAAAATATATTTTGAAGCTGGGGATGCTTCTGGAAAAGATTCTGTTAAAAGTAGTGCTATTTCTTATGACAGATGGTATCATGTAGCAGTTACAAGGAATAATTCAGCGAATATCATGAGAATTTATATTGATGGTGTTTTAGAGGATGAAGAAACAAACCATGATGAAGATGTTCTTGATGATGCCTCAAAGTCTTTTAAAATAGGTGGTTTTGACTCTCCAAGATGGTTTAATGGCAATATTAAAAATGTAGGCTTCTGGAATAGAGTCTTATCTTCTACAGAAATACAGAATGTAATGTATAAGTCTTATTCAGATTTATCAGGAACTTTAAAACAAGGTCTAAATGGATGGTGGGCATTAGAAGGAGATTATCTTGATTCTACGAGTAATGACAATGATGGTACTAATAATGGTTCTACTCCAAATACTTCTCTCTATGGTGGAGCGACTCCACTTATTCCAAGAGGTGTAGATAATGCACCAACAGTACAAGCAGATGCTATAGGTACAGGGTATGCTAATTTTGATGATGATGAAGAGTATATAGACTTTGGAAATGTTTGCAATTTAGGTACAAGTGATTTTTCTATTGCTATGTGGGTTTATTCGGATGAATATGATGCAGATGAAGGTGCTTCAGCTCAGGATACTTATTTTATAAGTAAATATCAAGATGGTAATAATTATTGGTGGATTAGAACAGGTAGCTCAAGTAGAGTTACAATTAAAGCTCAAGTAAGTGGTGGAGGAGCTGAAATAAATGAGGTAAATGGTGCAACATCTTTAACTAATGGAAGATGGCATCATATAGTTATATCTGCTGATGTGTCTGCTAATATAAAATTTTATTTAGATGGAGTTTTGACATCTACTGATACTTCATATACCTCAAGTACAGATTTAGATAATACAGGGAGTTTAAGGCTTGGTTCTTATCAAGCTGATGCTAACTATGGATTTCTTGGAAGGTTGAAGAATGTAAGTATATGGAATGCTACCTTATCACAAGAAAAAGTACAATCTATAATGGAAAAGACTTATTCAGAACTTACATCAAATGAAAAGACTAATCTTGTAAGTTGGTGGGGATTGGATAGTATAAATACTAATGATGGCACTACTACGAATTTAAGACAAGTTGTAAGTGATGAGCATGATACTACTTTAACAGCAATCACAATACCAGCATTTGAAGATGTAAGTAGTGCATCAACTCCAACAATAGATGGTAATACAATAACTTTTCCTAAAGTTGGTGTATCACAAGTAAGGACTACATCAAATGTAACAGCAGGTGCTTACAAAGTAAATATTACTGTATCTAATTTTGATGGAAGTGGAACAATATCTTGTGTTTGGGATGGCAATGGAGGTTCTCCAGCAAGAGTAGATGCAAATGGTACTTATACATTTTATGTTATGTATCCTACTGATACAAGATATTGGTTTTATACAGCTGATGGAACTGGAGGAACTGTTGTAATAAATTCTTGGGAAAAATTTGATGGTAATTATGGAGTACTTTTATAATGGCTACTACAATATCAACATCTCAAACTGCTTCTACATTACCTCAAAAGAAAGGCGACCCACCAAACTTTGGTACAGTTAAATCAGGTAGAGCATTAGCCTTTGATGGAGTAGTAGATTATTTAGAAACTTCTACAATACATTCTTTTGATGAAGAGTCAAATATAACTATAGCTTGTTGGTTTAATATAGATTCAGCTCCTGCAAGTGATGGAGCTTATATAGTTAACTTACCAGAGACGGTAGGTGGAAATAATGGTATTGACATAAGAATTGATGCAGATGAAATAATTTTTAGCATTGCAACTCATAGTGACAGTAGTCTTACAGATGTTAAATTTTCATTTACTACAGGAACTTGGTATAGGGCTGTTCTAACTTATGATGGTGTTGACCTTAAAGGTTATATAAATGGCAGTTTAATTGGTACTCATTCTGTTACTGTAGGTTCAGGTATACTGCATGCTTCTTCAAGCTTATATATGGGAAAATTTAGTGCATCTGCTGGTACTATATTTTTTGATGGTAAAATTTCAGATGTGCAAGTATGGAGTTCGGCTTGGACTTTAACAGATGTTCAGAATGATTATAGGCATCCAGAAATGTTAGCACATACTTTAAGTGGTACATCTTTAACAGAGTCTAATTTAAAGATTTGGTATCCAATGACTGAAGGTAATCCTGAAAGTCCTCAGACAACTATATTTGATGGTAGTCCTAAAGTCTTAGGAAGTGAGTTAGTTACTAATGGTGGATTTGATACAGATAGTAGTTGGACTGCAACTAACTTTACTATTGCAGATGGTGTAGCTACTACCTCTACAAGTGGTGCTGAATTACAGCAAAGTTTAGCAATATCTACTGGAGATACTATTAAAATAGTCGCTGAAATAAAAAACTACACAAGTGGTACTGTTAGGTTTTACACAGGACATGGAAGTGATAAGTATGCGAGTTTTAGTGGGAATGGAGTACATACTTATTATATAGAAGCTAATAATGCAAAAGTATTCTTTTTATCACAAAGTTTTGTTGGAAGTTTAGATAATGTTTCAGTTAAAAAAGTCCAAAGAGGCAATCATGCTAAATCTGTCTTTTTTGGAGATAATTTAATATCTAATGGTGGATTTGAAACTAATACTACAGGATGGTCTGCTCAAGGAACTTTATCAACTGGAATAACTCATAACACATCTCATGCTAAAGTGGGTGCTGAATCTATGTCATTTGTAGCAGGTCAAGCAGAGGCTGGGGCTTATGCTGGTTATACTACTGTCACAGGAAAAACTTATAAAGTTGATTTTTGGGCTAAACCTTTAAATAGTGAAACTAAAATAAGACTTGTTCTTAGAGAAGGTGATGGAAGTGGTTGGAGTGCTGTGTCTGATTTAACTTTATCAAGTTACTCAACAGCTACAGGTACAGTTGGTTCAGGTAATTGGTATAATATTACATATGAATATACAGAAGCAAGTGGTGGTTCTTCTGCTCAAATAAGGATTTTAAGTGCAAGTGATGATGCTGATGGCACTTTTGCTATAGATGAAGTTTCTATCAAAGAAGTAGGTTTATCTGACCAAAGTACTGCAATGGGACAAGAGACTATCTTTCAACCTGCTTTTGTAGGGCAAAGTAGAAAGAAGGTGTTTGGAGATAAAGGTACTTGGGTTAATTTTACTCAAATAAATGATATAGACGATGGTAAAAGTATATCATTTTGGATGTGTCCTAATAAGTTTATACAAAATATGATGGTGCTTGGTGCTAATGCTACAGCAAGTAATATAGTAATTCATTCAACAACTGTAATAAGAATGGAAGCAGATGCAAGTGGTCATTATATAGATTGGACTGTTCCTACTATGAGTGTAGGAAATTGGTATCATTGTGTAGTTGTATTTAATGGTGATGATGGTTATAGTCTTTA
>Ga0209645_1001022_pt1 | contig 14202 bp, 9 predicted proteins | sample ETNvirenome_6_30_FD_184070 | JGI IMG/M metagenome (GOLD analysis project Ga0209645, IMG submission 184070) | Marine viral communities from the Pacific Ocean - ETNP_6_30 (SPAdes) (version 2) | ecosystem: Environmental > Aquatic > Marine > Oceanic | place: Pacific Ocean | collected 2013-06-19
ACTTTGTTTTGAAGTCTTTTGCCTTTGTTCTTGGCACTTCTTGATTTCATACTTAATACTTGTTACTTGTTAACTTGTTACTTGTTAATACTTAATTACGAAGTTGTAAATCAGGGCAAAGATATTTTATTAAAAAAACCTTAGATTTTTTTACAACCGAATTAAATGTCAACATTAATAATATATATACAGAAAAAAAGTATTATACGATTTTTTTTACAACCATTTTGATAATTCTTTTCTAGCAAACCTTTCTGCTTTCTCTTCCCACTTATTATCGTCATGCGGGTCTAATCCTTTGTATGTAGCCATCGTACCAGCCTGAACATACTTCTTTATATACTTTCTTACACCTAACCTTTTAGCATCCAATGCATGTTTGATTTCGTGTAGTATAGTCATCAAAAATTCTTTTATAGATGGATACGACCTTCTTAGAGTTATGGTATCCGTCTCAGGAACATATTCTGCCATCTGGCTACCTTTGGTAAACTTTATCTTTGATTTCAGTCCGTATTGTTTTACCAGTTGTTGTGCTGTATCAAAATAATCTACCCTTTCTAGTAAGAAAGAATGGTTCATCATTTTTTTAAACTTACCCATTATGCATCAAACCTGACATTTATTGCTAACTGTATGCTATCCTCATTTTTTACAGGATGAGACAATTGTCCTACAGCAACAAGCTCATTGAAATCATTATATAAACCAACTTTTGTGACATATGGTCTAAATTCAGAATGTGTTACGAAACCTCTGTACTCAGAAGCTGCGTTATATTGTTCCCTATAAGAACCAGATTGGTATAGTGCATCTCCTGGCGGAAAGTATTTCCAAGCTACAGAACCAGATATACTTATACTACCACTTCTGCTAGGAGTAGTTGATATATTAGTTGTTCCATTAAATTCATTTTCTCCGATAACACAAGTGTAAGAGTGCTCTCTAATCGTGTGTTGTGCTTTATACTTCAAACTATAACCATCATTACCTGTTTTTGTTCCAATATCTATGTACTTAGATCCTGTATTAGTGAAAACTAATAAACCTTGCTCATAGAATATATTACCAACGAAACTTCCTGTCGATTTAATTATATCTGAATTAGAAAATCCACCAACAGAAAATTCTGCAAAACTAGATGAATTGTCATTATCATATAAATTACCTTTACCATCATCCTTTATAGTCAAAGTGGATGCTCCGCTATCATCGGTTAATGTGATGGAGCTTGGTTTTATTCTTTCTCCAAATAAATCCTTAGAAACAGAAATAATAGATGCGGATGGTTGTAACAGTCTGTATTGTCTAGAAGTGCTGTAGCCAAAATTATTGAAATTATTTTCAGTATCTTTGTAATACATTTTATTAATTAAAAACCATGTTGGCATATGATAAAAACTAGCAGAATCAAAAGTTGTTTTAGTTGCTGTATCAGGATCAAAATTACGAGCGCTTGAACTTATTGCTCTAAAACCATATACTCCGCTACCACTATCTACATTGGTTACAGTGAACTCTTTGTAAACCTTAAAGGGTGTTATATTAATGTCTCTTGGGTCGAGTCTTTTTAACATGACCTATATCTCCCAAGCTTAGAAATCTAATTTAACTTTAATAATAGCTTCTTTCGAAAAAGTCTTCAATAAAGGTTTGCTTAATTTAGCAACAGCCAACAATTCATTTTCTGAATTATACAACCCTACCTGAGTAATGAATACTTTCGGATTCTTAAAGAAAGTCGGTTGAGCAAATTTTCCTTCTGAACCAGTAGTAAAAGTTGGATTAGAACTAAAGTTAAATTCTTGATTAGGTACTCTACAGAAGTAGTGCTGTGAAGTTATCACCTCTTCTCTTCTAGCTGTAAATTTAGCTCCACCTTCTATCGTTTCAAAAAACTTAACACTATTACCACCTTCTACATTAGAGGTTACTCCAGTACCCAAAGACGCTGAGGTATTCAGAACAGGTCCATTGAAAACCAATATACCAGTATCAGGGTAAAATAATCCATATCCACCACCCTCTTGGTCTGCAGCAGCTTTATGTGTTACCGCAGTTCCACTAGCTATAGAACCACTAACAATATTAAATACTCTACCACCTTGATTAACACTTGGAGCTCCAGTTGCTCCGCTATCATCGATAAATTTTAGTAAAGGTTTGCCCCCACTAGCACTTACATGCAACTCCCAATTACCTGGATCCATCTTCTCACGAAGTTGTTGTCTTGCAATTGACATAGCGTAAACATATTTTGGTTGAATATTTCCTCCGCTACCAGCAAAAGTAAATTGTTCTTCGGTTGGACCTAAAAGAACATTTGCAAGTTGTCTGTAAATCGTAGCTGATGCTCTATTACCAGTTGAACCGGCTTTACCAACCGAACCACTTCCGTTAAAGTGACCATACGCTACTGAAAACTGAGGTCTAGCAGCTGTGTCCGATTGTGGATTCTTTGAGTAAACATCCAAATAATAAGCTGCTGAAGAACCAGACTGAGTTGAAGATGTGTAAAAGGTGCTTATGGTAGCAGCACCATCCTGCCACATTCCTGACGATACTGTATCCTTTACATTAGTAATAACATCGCTGGAAACACCAACGACATCAGCATCTGGAGGAACTACGTTAAGAATTTTATAAGTTGCCATAATTAATCTCCTCCTAGACTACATAGTTGTTTGTTATTGTTACAGAAGTAGTTGCGCCTGTGTCATCACCCACTATAACAAGTTGAGTGCTTTTTGCAGTATCAACTCCTGTTCCTGCTGTTATCCTAACTTCCGTTCCCCTTCTGGTCAGGCTGTTAGCAGCTTCATCAGCGTTGAGACTAAAATTAGGATTTCCTACAGCATCTCCACCTGTCATAGAGCAAACCGACTGGTCATGCAGTATGAATGTATATGTGCTGTCTTCAATATTACTTGTCTCAGGCCTTATGGTATGTTCTGAATGACTACTTTGGAGAGCACCAAAAGTAATTCCTGTACTTTCTTGAGCTACACTTATTACAGCCATCCTTTGAATATTTCTCTGTAGAGACACTAACTTATATCTCATCACATGATTCTCATCAGGTATAGCTTCTAACAACGGCATGTTTTCAATAACTGCCCCATAGTAATCACTTCCGTTAGGATGCGTTACATCCCAAAGACCATAATCTACTTCATCGTCTGCTAATGCAAACTTTGTAATGTTAAACGCTTCTGTACCCTGTGCTAATAACTCACGACCTTTTTTCGTTAATATAGCGTCTACGGTTACGGTGGTATTATTAAGAAATCCCATAATTTACTCCTATTATATTTTTTATATTTGATATATAATGTGATTCATATATAAATATCACAATATCAAATTTTTGTTATTATTTTTCAAGCTCTTTATCACCTGAAGAACTGTTTGTATTTTTACCAACTTCTTTCAAAGTGTCTATTTGTTTTTGTTTTTGAAATTCTTTTTTAACTGAATCTAATTTTCTAGCTTTCGCCCTATCTTCATCAGTTTCTGCCTTCTTTTTGAAATCTTTTAGTCCTTTTTCTTCGATTGCAGTAACAAGCTTTGGTTTATCTGGATCTTTAAAATCTGGAACGATACCATCGCCGGTTGTTAATGGTGAACCACCCTCATCCGTAGTAACAAGCTTAGTTGGTGCTGATATGATTACCTCTATAGGTTCCCTACCATCCGATGTAGTTTTTCCAGTATTTTTAACACCCTCATAAAAAGAATTTCTAAGTCCTTGAAATAGATGACTGAAATTATCCAAATCTGTATTTTTAAAAGATGAAGAATTAGGATTAAGAGCTTTAGCATCAGCCGATGAAGTGTAAACGTTTATAGTTCTTTGGTTTATCCCATAAACTCTAGAACCAGTTATAACAGGCATTATTACTTTCTTTACACCTTCTATCGTATCACCCGCACCTGCACCAAAGGACATTGTAACATCACTGTAATACTCATCGTTAGTATTCAACCTTTGCCATATGCTTAAATCCATAAATGAATCTCTTACCTCTGAGCCAGTAGCCACTTTTAGTAAATTTTCACCACTAGCTGAAATAAAAGAAGAACCGGATATTTCTTCTTGATAGCTAAAAACACCAATATTACCATCGTAAGCTTCGTAATCAGTTACTACAGAACCATGATTGTATGAACCAGTTACAATAGTTATATCTTTAGTAACATCTATAGAAGAGCTGTAAAATTTATTTTCAAATTTAGGTGTTTTTCCGATTGTTACTTTTGGTCTCTCAAATATGTTTGGTTCTATAATCACACCAATATCAGCTTTAGCTCTAGCCGGTATTAATTTTCTTAATTGAGGAAAAAGAGATTGGTCATAATATTTTATCATTCTTATGTAGTCCCAAAAGTTATTTGGTGCGGTATACTTTTTCCAATAATTATTAGCAACGTAACCTAGTCCTCTATAATCTAATTCTTCTCTGTCTCTTGGATCTCCTAAGTAATTGTCAAAGTTCAAATCACCCACAGAATTAATGATATCATTGTTAATAACATCTGTAGGAGAAAACCATATCCCAACTTTATTAGAATCATTCGGAGAGGTATCGTAAACACTATCTGTCGCTCTATGATGGGGACTTAAATTAAACCCTGGCTTCATTTTATTTTCTTCTATTCTAACTTTGTTCGTGCTTCTTCTTAAAGCGCCGATGTTTGGTATATGACTTTTTAGTTCATCAACAACGTTACTAAAAAAGTTTCCTGTAAAACCATTATGTGAGCCTGATATTGTAGTTGTCTGATTAGAACTGACATCACGAATACCATCCGTATCGGAACTTAAATCTTTATTATCATTCATTGAGTATCGTAAAACTAAGTTTTCATATGATGAGGATACGCTGTTCCCATCATAGGCTTTAGGATTGGCTATATGATTTCTAAACGATCCAGTATTCAGAGTTTCTGTCCAATGACGGTACTCCATAATAGAACCACTAAACCTAGCACCAACTCCACTAACAGCAGCTTGTCCACCGATATAGATATCACCACTACCTGTCCAAGCATTACTAAACGATGAGGAAGCAGCTTGTGTAACATCCATAGTGGATTTACTGTATAAATGTATTTTACTTCTACCACTGTCATATTTACCAACATGTAATTCATATGATTGTGAAACCGATGTATTACTACTACCTGAAACTCTTCTGACCATAACGGAGTAAAAATCACCATCGTAAATCGGTAGCTCAGATGATAATACCTCTTTATATTCTCCTTGGTCTATTCCTACTTTAGATCCTGATAACATAAATGAAACATAACCATAGTTATCAGTTGAACTATTATCTTTCAATCTAATGAAAAAGTCTTGATTATTACCATCTTCTTTTTGTACAAGTATTTGGTTAGATCCAGTAGCTGCTTTAAACCTAAACTCTATTGTGTCCGGCTTTCTAGATGTAGAACTATCATTAGCCCAATTTGTTTTTACATACTGACCACCCCTAAAATCCAATGCTTTTGTAAACTTTCTTGTAATCTCAAATTGAGGAGTAGCATCATCCGGCAAATTAGGACCACCATACTCCTTAACTCTAAGTATAGTAGATGGTATACCATATATATTTATCAATCCTTTTAGAGCTTTTACTGTACCTTTGTTTTTTAGAAAGAAAGGCATGTTGTTTATAATACGACTCCAAATCTCACGAGATACATCTCTTTCAGCAACAGAAGAGTAGTCCGAATAAGCTGAACCTGTAACTTCTTTACCTATAAAGTAGCGTGGCAAATCTATCAAATCTTTTCCGTCATGTAATTTCCATCCTAAAGATTTAGCAACATTCCACAGTAAATCTTTTGATATACCCTCATCTACCCTCTCTCTTCTATCAAATGTGTCTGTCATAGAGTTTATGTATTCCCAAATATGATCGAAGTGTTGTCCAATCATATCTATAAATCTTACATACTCCGCATTACTAAAATCTTCAACTATAAATTCAGGCATAACATTGGATAGTTTTGAGCTATTATCCAAATCGTAGTTGGATGCGGATGTCATTGCGTTACTGAACCAAGTATCCGCTTGTGATGAAGTGGTGTGTGCCAGAACATACGATGTTCCAAAAGAACCATCTCCGCTAATCTTCGGCCAAGCATTGTCGTAGAATACACCTAATGAGCTAGAAGCGTAAGAGGAACTTTCGTGATACATATACTTTTCAAAAGAATCAAAATTGTTTTTTATATCCTCTATTTTGTAATGGTATGTATTTAAATCGGAAGACGAACCACTAACTCCGATGTACGATGCGCTGGAAATTTTGTGTTCTTCTATATTCTCAAGCTTTTTCTTAAAATTTCTAATCCTAGCCTCAACCGAACTAAAGTTTACAAAATTCTCATACCTAGAGTAATCTGTGTTTATTTCAACACTATCTAGACTCTGACTTAAATAACTGTTCCTTAATTCGTTAGAAATGCTTGTATCATCAGTTAGTATCTCAGTTTCATTTCTGTAGGGTGTTGTTCTACGTTGTACAGGACTCTCTACATTACTTAAATCAGGACTCCGTAAAACTAAATCCGGCTCCTCTTCAGGAATAAAATCAATTATCTGAACCTTCTCCTCTAATACATCTGACATTTCTTTTACAATCGTACACTCATCAAGTGATACCACTGTAGTTGGAAGAGGTTCGTATAATTTGTAAACTACTGAATATGGAAACACATTAACATTTGTTCTGTCTTGTTTAAAGTTAGTGGTTAAAAACAGCTGATTATCAAATTTAAGATATGTTCTAAAATCTTTTGGATTGTTAATTAGATGAGTAACTTTGAAGCTATCAAACACTCCAGGATCGGAAATATCAAATACAGTAGTTTCTGAATTTTGGTCTTCAACTCCAATTAATTCTGCCTTTTCCTTAAAAGTTCTGTCTACATTTATAAATAATCCATCAGAACTTACATCTGTTATTTGAGCAGTGTATGGTCTCTGAACCGGTATGGTTTCCGATTGGTCTTTTAAAGTAAAGTCCATATACATATTGTCAACATAGACAATACCTTGATTACTACCACCAGCTTGGTTACCATCTATTTGAAGCCACCATTTTTGGTCAAGTACCCAATCACTAGGAATCGGAATCTCTACACTAACATTTTCCCATATACCAGGTTGACTTGGTTTTGCTAAAGCCTTAACTTCAGCTGTAGCATGATAATCATATCTTGGTGGGCTTTGAGATTGGGACCTCCATTGATATCCATCCCATATCCATAAACCTTCAGGACTTTCAACACCAATCTTTAATGGGTTTACATCGTAATCTAAAATTGATGTTCCGTTATCATATATAGGAGATTTAGTAGAATCTATAACATTCCCATCTTCATCTTGAATACCATAGTTTGTAGCTCCTGGATTTCTAACACCAAAGGTTACCGGCTGATGACCATTTTGAAAATTCATAACCACACCACAATTGTAAAATACTGTATCCAAATTCTGTATAGAGTCGAATCCAGCAAGAGTATCATTTTTATGTTTGTATACCTGGTCTCCTATTATCGCAGTAAAATTAGTCCAATTAACAGCTGCTGAACTTCTTGGAAACATTACATCTGGAGTCTGAGTTATTGAGAAGTAGCTAGATATATCTCCTGGTGAAGTGTCATTAGAATCAAAGTCTGAATTTCTTATATCTCCTGTATTATCTGTTAATGTATGAACTCTACCTGCAAGAATAAAGAAGTAATTTAGAGAAGTTCCGTTTCTTTTAAAAGTAACTTCCATATTACCACCAGCTTCAAGTAGTTCATCGTTAAAACTTTCGTTTAAATCTTTTATGTATGAAACACCTTCTATATTAGCTCTGCTAGAACCTTGTACTACCTTAAAGCTACCATCACCTTTTTTCATTTGAAAGAATTTGTTTGACCTTTCATGTCCTCTTCCATCATTGTAAAATATATAGTAGTAATCAATTTCAACTATAGTACCTACTCCAGCAGATGCCTGAATTTTTCTAACCCTTGTAACCGAAGTGATACGACCATTCTCAAATATATCATCGAATAAATCTCTCTCTATACCATCATCCGTTCCTAAAACTTTTCTTATTCTAAATATACTACTTTCTGACCATTCCTCAATAGTTCGTAACACTATCTCTTGATTGTCCGTATTGTAACCATATTTTGTTGTCCACACCAAATCGTCTTTGAATAAATCAGCATTTTCACCACCTCTAGTTGTACCTGTTTGCCAACCTAAGTTCTGCCCTTGAGCTGTGGTTCTTCTATAATGTGACCTAGCGGTAACATCCTGATTCCACTCTGCTTGTGGATGGTAGTTAATTGCTGATGGATTATCTACAGTTCCAGCCGGCGCTATAGGCGAATTATTACCACCACCATTATCAACCCACTGGTTTCCATTCCATACAAATAAATTTTCTACAGGAGCTTCACTTAAAGCACCAACAGCGTCATTCCCAACATCAGGTCTCCAGTCAATATAATTAACCGCACCAGTAGTAGTTGTACTACCTCTAATGTTATCATTGAAACTATCATAAGTTATATCAAAAATTTTCCAAGCACCTAATCCATTCGGTAGAACTTCTTCTGTAGTATTCCCAACCGAAAAAGTTAGTAAATCAGCAGCACTTAAAGATGCACCATATTGTGATAAAAGGTCTGCAGCATCTCCAGGCGGTTTTGGTTCAACTTGAGAAGCTTCAACTGGAGTGTTCGGAACATATTCTGATGGAGGATTATTAGGTGGATTTTGAGGAGAAGGATCTCCATTTGGATCGTACCAACCTTCCAATACACCAAAACCTGGTCCAGGCGGTTCATTTTCCTGTTGTATACCATAAGGATAGTAAAGAGATAGTTGAACTCCTTTGTCATCAGCTGTACTTTTTACATCCATACTTATGTTCACCACATCAAAGTGCTTTACACCCTGACCTAAAAGATTTGTCATCTGTTGTTCAATTCTCAAACCACGAGACGGTAAGTTAGACGGCCATCCAGCAGTTTCACTTTCTGCGAATGGTTCATTTATATCTGGAAATTTCATACAGACACCGCCGCTAACTCCTTCGTTCTGAACCCAATGTGCATGATATCCAACATGGGGCACTTGTTCCCAAGCAGTTCCTGCTTGTGGTAAAAATCCATCAGTCCAATTTTGTGGTTTTACAGCATCACCATGTAAAGTAGAATCCCACTCATGCGCATCTCCTAACTTTATAACATTAGAGTAGCTGTCGTACTCAAGCATTTCTCCATTTGGATTTTGTAAAAAATTAACACCGGTTTTTACAGGAACACTTATCTGATTTACTGTGTAACAATTCGGTAAAGTTATCGTTCCTGATTTCATCTGATTTGTAAATCTGAAATCACCTGATACAATTTCAAGTTGCATGCTGTCAACAGGCGATCCTGGTACATTTAAATTGTCGTCTACTCTAAACCCTATTGTAGAACCATCAATGTTTACTTCTTTTATAGAGGTCTGTATGTCTAAGAATTGGTCTGTATACGAACCATTTATCTTTTTAGCTTTTAATCTTACCTCAGTTCTATCTGAAGATACGGCGTCAACCTGATACTTTAAATCTTCTATACCTAATTGTTCAGCTGTATCCGGACTGGTATTATACTCATCCTCAGTTGTAGCAAATATTATTCCATCATCTCTAAGATAGACTCTACTTACATCTGTGTAAACATCCCCAACCTTTGTATCAACCCTATCGGATGTGTGAACTAGAACAGAATTTTCATCACCAGCCATTTTTCTTAGAAAAGTATATCTTACCACAAACTTACCGCTTTGATAACCCAAACTTCTAATATGATTTCCAGGATAAAAATGTATATCAGTATTTACTACATTAAAATTTGATAATGGTAGATTTTTGAATTGTATTAGATTTCTGTTCTCATCAAATAGTTCAAAAAAAGCGAAGTCTCTGTTTTCTTGTTCTCCCCACAACCCATCTTCATAAGGTTCTAAACCAACTTTTTTTTGTTGGTAAGCATTTAGTAATCTTTTATCTCTTGTTGAAAGTTGACTAGCCATTATAATTCCTCAAAATCCCTAGCAATAATATTGTTAATATTCTCATCCTTTTTTAAACTGTTAACTTCTGTTTTAAAAACAATCATCGTTGAAGGATCTTGCCTTAATTCGTTTGTGTATGGGTTTTCAAAAAGTAAAATAGTGTTAGACTCATCTCTAGCCATAAGAGAACCATCGTATGCAGAACCAGATATATTTGATTTATTAAGTAGAAACTCTCTTTTTACCAAATATTTTTGTTCATCCTCATCAATTAAATTTTGATACCAAGGTAAATTTTGTAATTCTTCTGGTGTGTAAGGCATTTTTTATCTCACTACTTTAAATACAAAATCATCTTCAAAGTACTGTATAGTTTCATCTACTGTGTTACTTCCACTAACTACTTTAAATTCAAATTTGTAGTATCTCTCAGATTGAAATCCATTCATCCAAAGGTTAAAATAGTTTCCTGTTGAGTCACAACTTACTAAAGATCCTGTACCAAATGGTATGATAACATCTTCTGTTTGAGCATCTCTGACAGAGTAGTAAGCGCCATCACCACCTATACTTCCCTTACTTCCGCTTGGTAAATACTTTGCTGTTAGATACTCTGACGCAGTATTGGAGTAGGATTTAGTTGGATACTTTGCTCTACCTACCAATCTAAACTTTACTCTTGATGTTTCTTTATACTCCGGCCTCAAATTTTTCATATAGACGGACATATCCTCTAACTCTGTTGAAGATAAAGCACTTAAACTTCCCGTATTCCATTTTGTATCGTACCATTCTACTTCTAATTTTGGTGGATAGATTGTATGTGTTTGTCTTGAAAAGAATTTGAAATTACCTAATCTATCTTGACTTCCCTCATCTGTATTAGCGTCTGTATTTCCAAAACTACCACTTCTCTTAACTATAAATCCTTCGTTTGGGTATGTACCATCCAACCATTTATTTACAATCGGAGTTACATCCATTCTCATATCAGAAGTCTCAAATTCAAAAGATTGTGAAGCATAAACATCAGAAAACCAAGCTCCTCCTGATGAAGAAACTTGAGCATGTGAGCCGGTTAACCAATAACTTTTTTGAGTCTCACCATCCCTAAAATTCCAACTAGCACCTTCAGATGTTGCCGGACTATCCGCAAGAAATCCTTGTCCCTCCTGCCAACTTTGACTCACAGGATATGCCCACAAAGATTGTGTGGTGCTTAGATTTTGCGAGTTCGCATCATACATATTCAAATAAAATTTAGCATCTGTTGAAATCAAACCTCTGTGCATAGACTGAGAAATTTCACCTAAATCGAATTTTATAAGTATGCGGGAAACTTTAATGTTAAGACCAGCACTACTCATAACCTTTTCTATCTCTAATATCTCATCAAGTCCTGTATTGATACTTCCGCTAGACTGAAAAAGGGTTGTATCTGCATCAGGATATATAAAATAATGCATTAATTATCTCCTGTTGAGTCACCAACCACTCTACCTTCAATATCGGTTGACGAAAATTTTAGTTCAAAACAACTAGGGTCTAGGGATGGATAAACCACTCCATCTCTTGTAGCCTCATCAATATTGTAAACATTTCCAGAGTATCCTCCTGATGTTAAATATTTATTTTTAATTACAACTGGAAGTCCTTTTGGATTATCTTCTTCCGGCGGAACCACAGCAGATACCCCATCACATAGAGATATCTCATATGCTAAATCAGCAACCACAATAGGTTGTGAAATCTGCCATTTGTCTATATTAAAAAATTCTTTTACCTTCTGTATAGCTCTAAGAAGAACCTCTTCCTTATTGTAACCAGCCTTAGTTAAAATGTTAAAAGATACTCCTATGTTAATTACAAAAGCATCTTTGATGTTTACAGCATCAGTAACCATTCTAAATTGTGTTAGGTAAGTCTGTATATTTTCTTTAACTGCTTGGTTTAGATTAACCAATCGTTTACTAGCATCATATCCTAAAACATATAAATTAAGCGCTAGGGGATTCATAATCCTACCCTCAGAGTTAGCGCCTGATTGGCTATCCAATTGTGTATCTTGAACAATGTAAGCTTTTGCTACATTACCAAATCTAGCTGGCAGTGAATACACTCTTGTTATGTAATCTTCCTTAGTAACTGCTCTAGATTGTGCTTGAAAGTAAGCTAGAGCGTTATTTTTAACTTCAACTATACTTTCCGGTCCTCTACCTCCCGTAGCGGGAACCGAATTATTTAAAGCAACGGAAGCTTTAGTTGTAGCTAGTAAACCAGCCGATAAGCCAGATTCGTCAATTTCTATTTGGGTGTTAACCATAGTTTTTATAGAGTCTGATGCTATATTGTGGTCAACCCCACCACCATGTCTATACCTTATTGTTAAGGTGGTATTAGATGGTGCTTGTCCATACGCTTTTGTTTTCAAAAAATTAGATGGATCGAAAGCCTCACCTAGTCTGGATGGTGAGCCTGGTAAAGAAGAACCAACCTCATCTGGATTTGGAACTATCTCTTCATCAGGACTATCCGATGTACCAGCACCAAATCTCATTTCTGTCCTTCCATCTTCTCTGATAAATGTCGTAAATCTTCTTGATGTTTTTAGAAGTTTTAGTAGATAAGGAGCTTGGTCAGCCTGCGTATACAATTGGTCATCAGTTTTAACATCATTTATTTGGTCTACAAAAACAGTATCTTGCGCTAAAAAAGGAACCTCATGCCACTTATTACCATCGCTATCTAAGCAAGATATTATTTCTGTTACATTTGATTCAGCTAAAGCAATTCTTTTGTATTTTTCTGCAGCACCAATTGTTATGTATTCTGTTTTTACATCACCACTTACAACTTTTACAGATTTCTTCAGTAAATATGTTACAGGAATATTATTATTACTTTCGTATATACTAATTTCCATTGGGTCGTTTGAACTTGAAAATTTAAAATTAACATCATCGACTGAGGAAAAGTTAACACCTGTAACAGATTGTACTTGCATATTTTCTCTAAATCTTAAAGCATAATTTAAATCTGGTTTTGTAGTGTAACTATCACCTGTACCTGAAGAGATAGCAGGAACAGTTTGAAAAAGATCTAAATCTGTAACTGCACCTGTAGCCAACTTTGGTTTATATCCCAAAGCCTGTGCCATATTGTAAACAGTTCTCTTCTCTTCAGCAAATGCTAGTAAGCTTTCCTTAAATTGATTATCGATATAGTAAGAAAGAACATCGCCGACATAAGCAGCCATTTCTATAAACATCATACCAGGCGAAGCTTCATTAAAGTCATTATACTCATTTGGAAAATATATTTTAGTAAACTCTATTAGATTTTCTTTAAAAGATGCAAAATCTTTATTTAAATATCTAACTTCTTTTACCGAATTTTTAGTTACTGAATATGGCATTTAATTTCTCCTATTAGTAAGTAGCACTTTGCATCTCACCCGAAATATCATCTTGATAATTTTCTAAATCAATATTTAATTGTTCTAAAGATGTTGGGTCTGTGTTTATTCCAAAAGTTACCTTGACATTGACAACTGAATTATTTAATTCTGAAAATTTGGTCTCCACATTTTCTACTTTAACAAAAGGTAACCATTGTTTTATAGAAGAACGTATGGCTTCCTCCATCCTACTTTCTACATCTCCTTCTAATTCAAACAATACAGCGAACAAATCGGATCCAAACAATGGATTTCCTAATCTTTCACCCTTTTTAGTTAGCAAAAGATTTTTTATGTTAGATTTAGTTTGATGTAGAGCTGTTTTAGTTCTACTAAAGAAACCTTTCGAATTGTGATTTAAAGGAAATCCAACTCCTATGTATGTGTCTTCATCTAAATCTTTTTCTATTTGACTCATTACTTACCATCTCTCTTTTTTAAAGCGTTCATTACACCTCTATAATCTTTTGTTAATGCCCCCATAACTTCCTCAGGAACACTCTCCGGATTTACACCAGCCGCTTGAGCGGTTTGAGCCGCTCCTATCTCTCTTCTAACTTCTTCGTTACCACCCATCATATTTCCATAACCTATAGCTTCAGCCATTCTAGAAGAATCAAAAGTTTTTCCAGTCATTGTTGGATACTCATCATACTCATTTTTT